>Ga0068859_100000074_pt1 | contig 92064 bp, 78 predicted proteins | sample KBSSwiS22_FD_66585 | JGI IMG/M metagenome (GOLD analysis project Ga0068859, IMG submission 66585) | Switchgrass rhizosphere microbial communities from Kellogg Biological Station, Michigan, USA - KBS Switchgrass S2-2 | ecosystem: Host-associated > Plants > Roots > Rhizosphere > Soil ...
ATCGCGGCAATTCCCCCAAATGCTGCCAGTTATAAAGCGGCGGCATCGAGGTTCAATTCGGTCGCGACAATTTCCCGTCGAAACCAACGGTTCTTGACTCGCCGGGCAAAGAGGTCCGTCCTGCCGGCCAACGCGTCGCGACGTTTGGGGAGGATGCGCGTGGCACAGGGCGCTTTCCGCATTCCGGCACCTACCGGGTCCCATGGCTCGGCAGCTTCAGTGGTGCGAGCCGGCCTGGTGCTGGCATCGCTGTTCTGCATGCTCGTGGCATCGGCGTGCACTGCCGCCCCACCTCCGACGGGTCCAGGTCGCGGTATCCATGCGTTGGTGATTGGCGTCGACCATTACCGCTTCTCGACGGCGCGCCAGCCCGGTGCCGCGTTTCCGGACCTCGCCGGCGCGGTGGGCGATGCGAGCCGGTTCGCCCAGGCGTTGACCGAGCTCTATGGCGTCGCATTCACGCCCCCAGACAAGAGTTGCGGCGCTGCGTCGAGCGCCTCGATCGTGCTGACCGATGCATGCGCGACGCGCGAGCGCATCCTCAAGCGGCTCGACGACGCTATCGCCATGCTCAAACCGGGCGACACCTTGCTGCTCTATTTCGCGGGACACGGCTCGCGCTATCGCGACGACGAGCATTACGAGCAGGATACGGGGTTCAACGGCACGATCCTACCTTACGACGCGCGCAATCCCGATGGGTCGCCGGGCGACATTTTCGACGTCGAGTTGAAGGCACGCAAGGATCGAGCGACCGCAGCGGGCATCTATTTCGTGTCGATCTTCGACTCGTGCAATTCGGCAACCGGCACGCGCGAGGGCGCCGCCGGCCAATCGCGCAGCGCTCCGCAGCCGCGCGGCAGGCCGCCGGCCGCTGTCGCTTCGCCTCCGGTGCAGACCCCCGGCGGCTATTGGGTCCATATGGGTGCCGCACAGGACGGCGAAGAGGCGCAGGAAACGCCGAGCGGGGCGGTCGGCGCGCGCGCCGGCGTGTTCACGACCGCGCTGATCGCTGCCCTGCACATGCCGGGGATGCGCGACGCGACGTTCGGCGACATGATCCGCGAAGTTCGCCTGCGCGTCGCGGGGCAGGGCCACAGCGCCCAGACTCCCTCAGCCGAGGGCCGGCTGACTGCCGCGATGGGATCGAGCGCGCGCGCGGCGACCTTGTTCGCGGTGGCGGGGGACGCGACGGGTGCGACGCTCCAGGCGGGCGCGTTCAGCGGCGTGACCAGCGGTTCACGCTTTGCGCTATACGCGCGCCAGGCCGACGCGATCGCCCACACGGCGCGGCTGGCGACTGCGATCGTCGTGTCCGTGGACCGGAACAGCGCGCGGCTCAAGCTCGACGCGGTATCCGGGCGCCTGCCGGGCGCGATGGTGGCGGAGGAGATCGCGCATTTCTTCGCGCCCGCGCTGGTCGGCGTGAGCAATGATCTTCCCGCCGGCAAAGCGCACGACGCGGTCGCGGCGGCGCTCAAATCGATCGGTTTCGTGGCAGTCGCGCCGCGCGCCGCCCATCATCTCGTGCTGCGCAAGGGCACCGCCGCAACGATCGACCTGCGGGCTGACGACGGAGTAGTGCTGTCGGCGGCGCTGGGAAATGCCGGGACGCCGGGGTTCGGGGAGCGATTGATCGGAGAATTGCGCAAGATTGCGCGCGTCGCGCAATTGCTCGCGCTGCGAACGACGGCGGACGATGCCGCGGGCGCGCGGGGGCTGGGTCCGATCGACCTGTGCGTTGCGCCCGACGGATATCGCCCGACATCGTGTCCGGCGCTACAGCGCGGCGGGATCCGGACCTTGGCGTCCGACGCTTTCACGACCGCGACGGTGATCAACCGCGGCAGTCAGCCGCTCTACCTCTATGTGCTGGCGATCGACCCGGCCAACGCCGTCGACCTGGTGCTGCCCAAGCCCGACGAGACCGACCGGATGCTGCAGCCCGGTCTGCCCTATCGTCGTGGCCCGATGACATTCGACGCACCCGGAACCTATCGCTTCGTCACCATAGCCACTGACCAGCCCATCCGGGCGGACGCGCTGGTGCAGAGCGGCAACGGCGCGCGCGGAGTGGGTGCGTGCGTGTCGCCGCTCGAACGCCTTCTATGCTCCGCTGCCGAAGGCCAGCGCGACCCCGGCGTATCCTCCGTCGGCAATTGGTCGGCACAAGTCTCGACCGTGCTGGTCGGCAAGGGAGCACCGCCGAAATGAAGGCCTTTAGAATCGCGATCGGGCTGTCGTGCCTGTTCGGCCTCGCGCTCGGCGGGTGCAAGCCGCAGCCGCAGCCGGCGCCGAAAGTCGCTGGGCGGAGCAAGGTCGTCCAGCAGACTGCGTCGGCGATCGCCCCCGGCGATTGCGACGCCCGCCGCGCCGCGGACCAGGGTGGCCGCATCGTCGGTGGCGAGGCCGCCAGGCCCGGATCGGCGCCTTGGCAAGTCGAGATCCTGTCGTCGCCCACTTATACCCAGGCCGATCGTGCCTATGACGCCAGGCTGGCGAAGGGCGACGTCTGCAAGATCTACCTCGCCGAGCGCGCCGATTATGAGCTCGCGCACAAATGCGGTGGTTCCTACATCGGCGACGGCTGGATCGTCACTGCGGCGCACTGCGTCGACAATATCCCCGGCTTCGACGGCAAACAGGGCAATGTCCTCACCGATCGGCGCGTGCGCATGGGCACGCAGAACCTGACCGTGGACGACGGGCTGTTCGACATCGATGCCGTGGTCATTCACAAGAACTACAGCATCGACACCAAGCTCGACGACATCGCGCTGATCCGCGTCAAGCGCGACGACCGGATCGCGCGGTTCGTGGCGGCCAGGCGCCTTGCCGCGATCGCGCTGATGCAGCCGAGCGACCGCGACTATGACAAGGACGAAATCCTGCGCGTGACGGGCTGGGGCTGGACCGGGCAGCGCAACGAGCAGGACGCAGTGACGCGGCTCGACAGCGCGGGGGCGCTGCAGCACAACCCCGCCGATCTGCAGCAAGTGTCGCAGAACTATCTCGACGACAGCCACTGCAAGGTCGAATATGGCGCCTTCTATGGACCCGGCAGCCTATGCGCGGGCGGGCTCAAACCGGACGGCACGATCCTGCCGGGCGCGGACAGCTGCCAAGGCGACAGCGGCGGACCGCTCACGCGCGCCGAGGACCATGGCGCGCGGTCGCTGGTCGGGATCGTATCGAACGGCAAGGGCTGCGGCGCCGGCAAGCCCGGCGTCTACACGCGCGTCTCATCCTATGCGGCCTGGGTACCGGCCGCGCAAAAGGAAGCGGTGTCAGGCCGGGTCGTGCGCGTGGCCGAGCCCGCGCGTACCGCCGACCGCTGACCGAAGTGTTATTGTTCCGTCGGTGTCGTGCGCTCGCGCGTGCCGGTCCTGTCGGAGCTATTGCCTTGTTCGTTCGCGACAAGTGCCCCGGTCGCATTTGCCGTGTCATCGGCGACGACCACGTCGGTGGTGTTGACTGTTTCATTCTCGACGGCCGTCTCGACCGCGACGGTCTTGTTTTCGGTGGTGCCGTTGCACGCGCCGAGCGCTAGCGTGGCGCCAGCCAGCACGAATGACATCGCAAACTTCCGCATTGCAGTCCCTCTCCGTTCACCCAGGCGGCAACGCTAGATGAATCCCACGCGCTTGACCAGCGCGCCGAACTCGGGCTCCGCCCGGATCGGATCGAGCAGCGGATCGGCATAGGCCAGCATGATGCCTCCGTCGCGCAGACTCCAGGCTTGCCACAAAGCCTTGAGCGCCCGCGCCGGGTCACGCCATTGCGCATAGATTTGTGCGTACTGGTAGTTGCTGTTGTCGCCATATTCCGCGACCAGCTCGGCCAGCGCGCGACGGGCCGCCGCGTAATCGCGCTTGCGATGCGCAACTATGGCATAGCCTGGCAATCGGCGCACATTGCTTTTCTCCTGCGAGAAAGAAGCAAGGGCCGCCTCGTCCTGACCAAGCATCAGCTGCGCAAAGCCCAGCCCTTCGTGGTACCCGGACGGGGGATGCAGCGCGATCGCCTTCTGGAACGCGGCGACTGCCTGCTCGAAGCGGCGCGCGGCATAGTTGATCTCGCCGGTCGAGCGAAACACGCGCGGGTTGAGCGGATCGAGGATCGAAGCCTGACGGATCGCACGGGTGGCGCCGGCATAGTCGCGCAAGTTCGATCGAAAGGTTGCATAGCGGCTGAGGATGTCCGCGCTGCCGGCGCCAAGTGCGACCGAGCGCTCGAAGGGCGCGCGTGCGCCACGCATGTCGAGCTTGCCGGACGCCAACGCGAAGCCCAGCGCGGAAAAGCCTTCGGCGAATTGCGGCGCGAGCATTGTCGCCTTCTGCGCGGCGAGCACCGCCGCGTCATAGTCGCTGATCCGCTCGGCATGGCCGGCGTAGAGATTGCCGATGACCGCGAGCGACCGCGACCGCGCGGCATAGGCGGCGGCATAGCCACTATCGAGCGCGATCGCCCGATCGAAGTCGGCGAGCGCTTGGCGGTCGCTGGCTTCGTCGGTGCCCGCCTCATAAAGGTCCCTGCCGCGCAGGAACGCATCGAACGCTGCGACACTGGCGGTGCCTCCCAGCTGCTTGGCGCCGTTCTGGACGGCCGCGTCGTCGATCTGGACCGAGAGCGCGCTCGCGACTGCCGTGGCGATTTCGGTCTGCACGGCGAAGATATCGACCAGCGGGCGCTCGAACGTGTCTGCCCATTTGCTCAGGCCGGTCCGTCCGTCGGTCAGGTCGACCGCGATCTTCACGACGTTGCCCGCCTGCTGGACATTGCCGTCGAGCAGATAGGCGACGCCGAGTTGGCGCGCGATAGCCTTGGCATCGCCTTTCGCATTGCGTGCGTGTTCGGACGAAGTCTGCCCGACTACCTGCATGAGTGCGTTGCGCGACAGCCGTGCGCGGATCTCCGAAGTCAATCCGGCCGAGAAATAGCGTTGCTGCGGGTCGCCGCTCAAATTGTCGAACGGCAGGACCGCGATGCTGCGCAGCGTGGCTGCGTCGCCGAGCCATCCGCTCTTCCAGGCGACGGCCGCGCCGGTCGCGGCGACCAAACCGACCCCGCCCGCAATCAGCAGCGAGCGCCGCGCCACCAGCGGTGCGGCCCGCGGAGGCAATTTGACCGGCTCGGGCGCGCGATCGTGCAACGCGGCGACGGCGCGCAGCATCCGCTGCACCGGCTCCGAATCGAGCCTGAGCGAGGCATGCGAGAGATCGATACTCTGGAACTGGCCGAAGCCCAGCGGCGGCAGGCAGCCGTCCAGCGACAAGGGAACGAGCCGCCCGGTGTCCCGTCCGCGCACGGCCTCGTCCTGCACCCAGTCCGATGCGACCGAGGTCCTGGACCAGAGCACGACGACCGCGCGGGCGTTGTCGAGCGCGATTTCGATGCTTCGCGAAAACCGCTCGCCGCCTTCCAGCAGCCCGTCCCACCATACCGAATAGCCGGCCTGCTCGAGGACGCGCAGGATCGGCGGCACGTGCTTGCGATCGGCGCTGGCATAGCTGATGAAGACGCTATGGTGCGGCGCAGCTGAATCGCTATCCTGGGAGGTCGCCTGTCCCACCTGACCCCAAACCCCGCAGCCGACGGCAGACGCTACCGGCCGACGATATCCCCGAAAACCAAGCCGTACAACCATCGCGAAGAAGCACAAGGGAGCGCCGCGGCGGTCACCGCCCGAGCTGGCGCAGCACGACCGGACTGGTGGCGGCGTTGAAGTCGAACAGCGACGGCTGCTGGACGCGGCGTTTGGGCGCGCTCGCCGGCAAGTCGTGGAACACGATCGCGCGCGCGGCACCGGCGCCCGTGGCGTCGATCTGGCCGACGCGCGTGTCGGCGGCGAGCTTGGGCATCCGCTGCACGGCGTAGCGCAGCCATTCGTCGAGCCGGATGCGGCGATCGCGGTCGAGATCGGCCAAGCCGCCGGTCGCGTTCAACCCTTCGGCCGCGAGCGCATAGGTGAGCAATCCCTGCTTCAGCCGCGCGTCTTCCATCGCGACGTCGTTCGCTTGGGTCGCGGCGAGGATCCGGATGCCCTTGTCATAGGCGAGCTGGCCGAGCCCGGCGTCGCCCATCGGTCCCGGCTTGAACCGGCCATCGGCGACGCTCGCGGCCGAATGGCAGGCGTCGATGATCACCGTGATGTCCGCCGCACTCATCGCCTGGAAATAGCGCGTGAGTTCGGCCGTCGCGAACACCGTGGCGAGGTCGGGCGTCTCCGATCCGTCCGGCCAGCGGCCGTTGGTCGGGATCAGGTAGAAATTGCCCTTGGGATCGGCCCAGCCGTGCCCCGAAAAGCTGACGATCACCAGGTCGTCGGGCGTCGCCTGGCGCAGCATCGTTGCGTCGGTGCCGCTCTTGGCAAGCGCTGCGAGCAGAGTATCGCGATTGCCGTTCCCCGCCAGCAGCGACAGCACCTGCCCGATCGTCGCCTGGTCGACGCGGCTGCGGCTCCCGTCCGGTTTTCTCTCGCCGGCGAGGGTCAGGCGATGCACCTCATGGCCGGGGATCGTCGCCAGTCGATCGGCGATCAGCCGGGCGTCGGCGACCGAATAATTGAGCTGAAACCGCGGCGTGTCGTAATCGTCGATCCCGATCGTGACGACATAGGCTTGCGGCGCGCGCGGCGCGACCGGCGGGCGCGTGTAGCTGACGGTCGCCGTCTCGCTCTTGATGCGATCCTCGTTGAACGCATAGGCCGAAAAGACCTGCTGCTCGCTTCCTGCCGAAGTCGGGAGCGGGACGGTGTAGGTGAAACGCTGCTTCGCGGCGCCGTGCGCGACGTCGTTCGCTTTCTGCCAGTCGGCCATGCTGCCGCCCGCCATGTCGACGCGGTCGGGGGTCATCGCGACGACCCGGCCGTCGCGGAACAGCCGCGGATTGAAGATGCCCGAATGCGTCTTGCCATTGGCAGCCTGGGGATCGACTCCCTCGGCAACGTCGACCGTGACGATGGCTTCGCTCGCGTCCTTGCCCTGCTTCACCTCGGCGATGCGCACTTGCGGCAGCACGCGGTTGAGGCTGGCGATCGCCGGCAGCGCCTTGAACACCGAAGCGCAGTTCGCCGCCTCGCGACAGTCGAGCAGCTTGCCGTAGAGGCCGGGCTCGTAGAAATCGCGCATGAAGGTCTGCGGCGACAGGCTCTGCATCGGCGCATCGGGCACCATCCAGCGGACGAGCGGCGCGTCGGGGCCGAGGTTGGTGTCGTAACGCCCGCCCGGCGTCACTGCGAAGAAGCGGTTGCCCGGGAACATGAACAACGTGAGCTGAAGCGCGGCGTCGTTCGCGTCCCAGAAGCGGATCGTGCCGTCTTCGCCCGCGGTCCAGAACAGGTTGCTCCGCGCGATCGCGCCCGCCCGCCGCGCGAACAGCTGCCGCATCGGCGTGCCGACCGGCTTGCCGGTCGCGAGGCTGTGCAGCTGCATCTGGCCCGACATCGGCGTGCCCAGGTCGAGCACGCGGTCGTTGCCGATCGGCATCGTCGCGCCGCGCACGCCCGGATATTTGCGCACGCTGCCGTCGGCGACTGCGACCACATAGATCTCGCCGATCATCTCCGCAGTATTGCGAAACTGGCTGAACACCAGCTGTTGGCCGTCGGGCGTGAACTGCAGTGAACCGATCGTCCCGTCGTCAGTGAAATAGCCCTGGACGATCGCGCTCATCTCGGTGCTGGCATAGTCGATCGACGTGAGCTGTCGCGGGGTTCCGGCCGTACCGGCCTTGATCGGCACGAGCCAGACCCGCAGGATCTGGCGCGCGGGCTTGTCGGTTCCGTTCTCCCCTTTCCGCGGTGGCCCGATGATCGTGCCTCGATTGCGCGAGAACTGCACCGCCATCTGCCGCTCGTCCTGCTTGTCGAGCACGTCGGTCCATTGCCGGGTCGCCACTGCGATCAAGCTGCGATCGGGCGAGACCCCGAGGGCCGTGATGGCCTGATCCTTCCACGCCGCCAGCGCGAGCCGCTGCCAGCCGGGCTTGCCGGCCAGATGCACCGCCAAGGCCTTTGCGTTGGGAAGATAGCTGCGATCGTCGGCGCCTTCTTCACCAGGGCAGATCGAGCCGCTCCGGACCACCACCTGCATGCTGGCATTGACGTCGAAGCATCCCTGCAAGCTGCGCGTGCCGACGAAGCTTCCCGCATCGTCGAGCGCGAGCATCTGCCAATAGCTCGGCAGGGTCGGGCAATTTCCGTTCTTCGCGCAGTCGGAATCGACGATTGCCGCCGCGGGGAATCCCTTTCCGGCAGCGAAGTCGTTGGTCGCCGTATAGCCAGTGCTGAACAGCGTGAAGCGACTCTCCCCCACCCAGCTCACCTGCTGATGCGGCACATCCTCGCTATATGCCGTGAGTTCGGTCGCGCTGGTCAGGTCCATCGCCTCGACTCGCGTGCGCGTCCGGTTCTTGAGGTTGTCGACGCGCACCAGCCTGCGCCCGTCGGGCGAGATGTCGGCATCGCTGAAGAAGCTCGGCGGATTGCCGACGAGCTTGATCGCCGAGCCCCCTTTTACCGGAAAGAGCGAGACGCCCGAGCGACAGCGGTCGCGCGAGACGCAGTCGGTGTCGTCGAATTGGAAGTTGTCGTCGTTCTGGAAGCTCGCGGTTTCGCCGTTCCGGATATTGGGTCTCGGTTGCAGCTTCCCGTCGGGCGAGAGGGGAAAGATCGTCTTCTCGGTGACGTCGGATTTGTCGGGCACCTTTGCCGGCACGGCGATACTCGGATCGCCGCGCGCTTCGCGTGTCATGACGTCGACGCGATAGGTGCACCAGCCCCCGCCCGCGTGCGAAGCGCCCTTGCACTCGGGCGGGGGCGGTCCATCGCCGAATTCCTGATCCGGATAATAGATCAGCTCGAGCGATTTTCCGTCGCCCGCGGTTCGGAAGTCCTGCAGCAGAAAGCCCGGATCGTAACCGGGTATCTGCGCATGATCGATGATGTGCCCGCTCGCGACGTCCCAAAACACCAGCGACCCGTCGCCCCCCAGCGACACGAGCACGCGCCCGCCGTCGACCCACTGCACGCCGACGACCGGCACGCCATGCGCGAACTGCGGCACGACCTTGGGTTCGACGGAGCTGGGTGCCTGGTTGATCGGTGCCGATCCGCCGGACGGTGGCGGCGCGGCCGTTTTGCTCGCCGGCGAGCAGGCGGCGAGCAACAGCGCGCCGCACAGCAACAATATTCCGCGAGCTCGCGCCATGGCACCCCCGGCCGTAGGCGCTGGGATAGCATATCCCTCGGCACAGTCACGCACGCAAGTTCCACGAAGCGTTGGGACTCCCGCGGGATTACTCCGCGCTATGGCCAATCCGTATATACAGCATAGCGATACACGTATATACAAGCGCCGGAGGTATTCGTCATGCTCAGCATCAGGAACGCACGCGTTCGAGCGCTTGCAGAAGTCGTCATGCGGGAGACCGGGGCACCGAGCATCACCGCGGCGATCACACAGGCGCTGGAGCATGAAGTCGAGCGTGCGCGACAGGCGGTTCCCCTCCGCCAGCGCATCGGCGCGCTGCGCCAACGCGCGCTCGAAAGGGTCGTTCGACCACCCACTTCGGTTGAATCGGCTGAAATCGATGCGCTTTGGGAGCCGTGATGTTCATCGACACCTCGGCGGTCGTGGCTGTTCTTGCGGACGAGCCGGGAGCCGATCGCTTTATCGACCGGCTAGCGCAGGACGGCGAGAAGATTACGGCGCCGCATGTGCGCCTCGAATGCTCGATGATTCTGGCCCGTGTCCTGGGGTTGGAGGTCGAGGATGCCGAGCGATTGTTCGACGAATTCCTGATCGAAGCGGGCATTGAAGTGGTCGCGATCACCGATGCGATCGGACGCAAGGCGGTTCAGGCGTTTGCTCGTTTCGGCAAGGGACGCGGCCACCCGGCACAACTGAACTTCGGCGATTGCCTTTCCTATGCGTGCGCGTTGGAATATGCGGCATCCCTACTGTTCAAAGGAGCGGATTTCGCCCAGACCGATCTGCAGGCTGCCTGAGCATCGACGCCGATTTTCGCTTTGACGTCAGGGTTGTCGTTTCACTTCCCACCCCAATCCTCATTCGCCCTCGCGATCAGATAGGCATGGACATCCTCGACCTGCGCCGGCGTCAGCAGGTCGGCGAAGCTCGCCATGCCCAGGTCCTTCCTGGCGCCGCCGAGCACGATGTCGTTGAACGCCTTGTGCGTGTCGGCGGACATGTGGCGGAGGTCCTTGACGCCGCCGATCGCGCGCTGGCCGTGGCATTGCGCGCAGGTGTCGCCAAACAGCCTGGCGCCGCGCTGGATCTGCTGTTCGGTCGCGCGCAGCGGCGGTGGCGGCGGGATAGCTTCGGCGGCCTTCATTGGCGGCAGCGCCGCCGTGCCGCCGAGCTTGAACACCAGCAGTCGAGCCGAGGCGCGCGGCAGCTCGATGCCAGCGCCCCGCTCGATCTGCGCCGCGCCGCCGCCCCAGCCGGCGTTGAGGGCGATATATTGCACCCCGTCGACCATATAGCTGATCGGGCCTGACACCGGCGCGCTTTGCGTCGGGATTTCCCACAGCAGCTTGCCGCTATGGGCGTCGAACGCCGCGAACGTCTGTTTGGTGGTGCCTTCGAATACCAGGTCGCTGCCGGTCACCAGCACGCCGCCATTGCCGTGGCGCGGCAACGGCACTTTCCACGCTGCCTTTTGCTTCACCGGATCCCAGGCAGTAAGGAACGCCTTCTCGATCTTGTCGGCCTCCTTCTGGAGCGCGAGCCGCTTCTGCAGTGCCGCGCCGGTATAGCCGCCCCAGCCGCTGTTCGAGCGGAACGGCTGCGGCTTCCAGTTCGGGTCATAGGCATAGACCAGCCCGGACTCATAGGTCGGCAGATAGGCGAGCCTGGTGTTCGGGCTGTACGCCATCGGAAACCAGTTATGTCCGCCGCCCGGCCCCGGCATCAGCAGCACCGGATCGGTGGTATAGTGCTTGCTCATGTCGACGTCGGGCTTGCCGGTCCTGGGGTCGATGCGCTTCGCCCAGTTCACCGGCACGAACTTCGCGGCCGAGAGGAACTTGCCCGTCTTGCGGTCGAGCACATAGAAGAAGCCGTTCTTCGGCGCCTGCATCAGCACCTGGCGCTTCCGGCCCTTGATCGTCAGCTCCGCCTGGATGATCGAGGAGGTGCAGGTGTAATCCCAGTCCTCGCCGGGGACCATCTGATAATGCCAGGCATATTTGCCGGTGTCGGCGTGGAGCGCGACGATCGAACAGACGAACAGATTGTCGCCCTTGCTCTCGCTGCGATAGTGCCATGACAGCGGCGATCCGTTGCCGGTGCCGACGAACACCAGCTTGTTGACCGGATCATAGCCGATCGAATCCCACGGGTTCGCGCCGCCGCCGAGCTGCTTCCACATGCCGTTTTCGGACCAGCTCTTCCGCACCATGTCCATTACCGGGTCCGACGCCTCCTGGTCGGGGCCTTTGGCCGGGTCATTCGGCGTCAGGAAGAATTTCCACAGCTTCTTGCCGGTGTCGGCGTCGAACGCGGCGACGAAGCCGCGGACGCCCAGGTCACCGCCCGAATTGCCGACGACCACCTTGCCGTCGAACACGCGCGGCGCGCCGGTGATCGAATAGGGCATGTCGTGCGCGAAGGTCTGCGTGCTCCAGATCGCCTTGCCGGTCTTGCGGTCGAGGGCGATCAGCCGCCCGTCGAGCGTGGCGATGACGGCCTTGTCCTTCCACAGCGCGAGCCCGCGCGCGTCGGGTTCGCAACAGGCATAGCGGCCATATTCGCGCGGCACTTTCGGATCATAGGTCCACAGCCGTTTGCCGGTACGCGCGTCATAGGCGATCGCGATGTTCCACGGCAGGATGTTGTAGAGCACGCCATCCGCATAGAGCGGCGTCGCCTCCACCCCGCGATAGGTGTCGAGCTCGTCGAACCAGGCGAGGCCGAGCTGGGTGACATTCTTCGCGTTGACCTGGGTGAGCGGGCTGTACCGGCTCGAGTCATAGCTGCGCCCGTCCATCAGCCAGTCGCCCGGCGCCGGCGCCCGCAGCCGCTCCGCGTCGACCGGCTTGCCGGTCTGCGCGATGCTAGTGGCGGCAAGGCCGAGCGCGGCAAGGCTTGCGAGGGCGGGGGGAAGGTGCTTCCAGGTCATTCGATATCCACCACTGAAACCGTCATCCCCGCGAAAGCGGGGAGCCAGGGCCACAAGAGGCGTCCTCTCCTGCCCTGGGTCCCCGCTTTCGCGGGGATGACGGGAAAAGAGGCGCGCTCATCGCCGCCGAATTGCCCTATTCCCTCGGCGGCTCCGCGATCGGCTGCGTGCCATCGGCCAGCCGTCCGATCCCATGCCAATCCGCCTGCGTCCTGGTCCCCGGCGGCGCGGCATAGGCGCCGACTTCGGCCTTGTCGGGCACGAACGCCTTGCCGGTCACCGGGTTCGGATAGTGGAACGGGATGATGTAATAGGCAGGGTAGGTCAGATAGACCGTCGATGGCGGCAGGTCGGGTGGCGGGTCGAACTTGTCGGGCCAGGTGTTGTTGAGCGCGTTCTTACCCCAGCCGGCCCAGCTCGTGTACATGGTGAACGGGCCGGACTCGCGCTTGAACTTCCACACGCCGTTCTGCTTGACGAATGCGTCCTCATAGAGCGGCAGCCCCCAGCCACCGACGCTCATCACGAACGCGCGCGAGCGGATCCAGCCGGTCTTGCCGTCGGGCGAGACGTCGGGGATCGGCTGGAACTGCATGTGGTTGGCGAGCAGCCCTTCCTTGGCACCGTCGGGGCCGAACGCGGTCTGCATATATTCGAGCACGCGCTTCTTGCCGAGGAACAGCCCCTTGCCGCCGATCTCGAGAGTCGCATCGTCGGCGAACAGCTCGGACAGCTCCGTCCATTGCCCCTTGTCGACGAAATAGCCGTAGACCTTCTGCAGCCGCTCGATCTGGTTGAGGTCCTCGAGCCGCGTGATGCGCTTGTCCAGCGCGTCGAGCCGGGCAGCGGCGTCCTGCGCAATCGCGGGCGCGGCGGCGAGCAGCGCGGGAGCGGCGAGCAGCGTGGCGGTCAGCGAGTGGCGGGTCATTTGCGGCCCCCCAACACGCTGTCGGACGGTTCGACCGGATGGCTTAAATCCTTGCCTGTCACCGGGTGCGGGAAGCTGAACGGCGGGATATAGGCCCCAGGCAGCGAGCGATAAGTGGCGGTCGGAGGCCGGTCGGGCGGGAACAAGGCGCTCGGCCCATCGACGCGGATCGTATTCTTCGTGAAGCCATCGTCATAATCGGTGAGCGCCGTCACATAAAAGTGCAGCCTGGCGATCTTCCACACGCCCTTTTCGCGGACATATTCATTCTCGTAGAGCCCGACGCCCCAGATGCCGTTGGCGTTCGGCTGTGCGAGCATCACCATGCCCTGCCAGCGCGCCTTTGCCGTCAGCCCGTCGGGAGCAACGGTGATCACCGATTGCAACTGCATATGATTATTGAGGTGCCCGGCGGCGAGCCCCTGCGGCCCAAACAACAGCATCGCTCGCTGGATGTGCGCCTGGCCGATGTAGACGCCGCGCATGCCGTACTCGAAACTGCCGTTGGCGGTGAACAGCCCAGCCGCCTGATCCCACAGCCCCTTGTCGAAATAATAGCCATAGGTCGCCTGGAGGTTCTCGATCGCGTCCTGCGCCTCGAGCATCTCGACGCGCTGCTTATAGGCGTTGACGCGCGCCTGGAGATCCTGGGCGAGGGCAGGTGCGGGGAGCAGCGCGAGGCTGGCGAACAGCAGGAAGCGCGCGCTCATTGCGACTTCTCCTGCACCGGCTTGCCGGTGACCGGATTCGGCGCGTGGAACGGTGGCACGAACATGTCGGGGAAGGGCTTGTAGGCAACGCTCGGCGGCCGATCGGGCGGGAAAGCCTGCGAGACCGCGCTTGGCTGCAGCCCTTCGCCCGGCTTCAGTCGCGCCCAACCCTTCTCATAAGGCACCAGAAAATTGACGTAGAGGTGCAGCGACTGGATCTTCCAGACGCCGCCCTGCTTGACGTACGCGTTCTCGTACACACCGTCGCGCCATTCGGCGTGCTTCTTGTACTGGCCGAGCATGCCGAGATCGCGCCACCGCGCCTTGCCGCCGAGGCCGTCGCTGGCCACGTCGACCACCGGCTGGAGCGTCACCCATTCGTTGAGCTGGCCATAGATCAGCCCGGGCTGCCCGCCGTGCAGCTTCTCGAGATAGCTGCGGATGCGCGTCTTGCCGACATAGACGCCATCCATGCCGATTTCGATCGTGCCGTCGGCAGCGAACAGATCGGCGGCGTCGTCCCACAGCCCGCGATCGACGTAGAAACCGAACGCGCGCTGCAGCTTCTTGATCGCGCGCGTCGCTTCGAGTTTCTCGACGCGCTGCGTGAGAGCAGCGATCTGCGCGTCGATACTGACTTGCTTGGCGGCAGCAAGCGAACCGAGCAACAGCCCGAGCGCCGTCGCGGTGCAGGCGAGGACCTTCATTTGGTACTCCCGATCGGAACCGCCTTGAGCACGAACGGCCCCGGATCCTGACCCCTGAACTTGGGGTCGAACAGATATTGGATCTTGCCCGCGGCGACATAGGCGGTGTCGCCAATATGGGTGATCGCGGCGGAGCCCCCAGTGTCGGCGTCGATCACCTTCACTTGCGCCTCGTCGCCGGTGATCGTGATGAGCGCCGCGCGGCTGCTCCCGGTCTCGGCCTGGAGCAGCACATTGTCCTTGTACGGTCGCAAGCCATCGGGGCCTTTCAGCGGCGACGAGACATTGAGTCTGGTCAGGCTCTGGTAATTGCCGCTGGCGTCGCGATTTACGCGCAGCATCGTGTCCTGCCGTGTGTTGTTGGCATAGAGCGTGTCGGTGCCGTCGAAGCTGATGCCGTCGATCCCGACCAGCGCCGGATCCTGCACTTCGAGCTTCACGTCCTTGGCGTCGGGCGCGATGCTGAAGATCCGCCCGCCGGCAGTCTCGGCGATATAGACTTTCCCGAAGCGGCCGACGGTGATGTCGTTGCACGTCGCCGGGGCCGGCAGCACATGGCGCGCCTTGAGCGCGCCGGTCTTGAGATCGAACGCCACTGCCGCGGCGTCACCATTCTTCGGCGGCGTCAGGAACGGCGCCGGGCTGGTGCACACCCACAAGGTGTTCGAGCCGTCGTGCGCCAGCACGCCGAGCACCCACAGCAGCTTGTTGGTTTCGTCGGGCGTGATCCAGCGCTCGGCCTTGTCGCTGCCGGCGACGGCGCGATAGATCACGCCATTGATGCTCCCGGCGTAGAGATTGCCGGCGGCATCGGCGGCGATGCTCTCGGGGAAGACCGCGGTGTCGGCGATCGCCACATTGCCCGGCGCGGCGAGCGCGGGGAAAGAGAATAGTGCGGCGGCGAGGGCTCCTAAGATCCTCCCCGGAACGGAGCGCCGGGCCGGATCGTGCCCCGCACGATCCTTGGCCATGCGGGGCATGGCCAACCCGGCACTGGGGACCAAGCGAAGCTTGGTGGAGGGGGCCCTCCACACGCTAATCCCTTGAGGAGGCCCCCCTCCACCACGCTCTTCGGGCGCGGTCCCCCTCCCCGTTCCGGGGAGGATCTTCGAAAGCAGCATGCCTATTCCTTCCACGGCGACGGGATCCGATAGTTGAGCTCCGGCGCGACCTGATCGACACGCTGGATCGCGCCGCTGCCGGTCACTTTGAACAAGGCCGCGAAGTTCAAGCTGTAGGGATATTTGGTCTCGGCCTCGAAGCTGCGGCCGTCGCTGGAGTTGAAGCTGGTCTCGCGCTGCGGATAGTCGAAATAGCCGAACGCCACCGCGACGCCGCGCTCGGCGTCGATCACCGGCACGCGGAAGCGGACGCCGCCGACATCGGCGAACAGCCCTGCCTTGAGCTGCGCTGCACAGCCCTGCGCCATCGCATAGCGACCGGTGTCGGCGAGCACGCCATTCTCGACGCGCGCGCACGCCGGATCGAACTTGGCGAACACCGTGCCGTTGTTGCGCTCGACGCTCTTGTAGTAATTCTGGACGGCCGCGGCGATCACCGCGCGGCTCGGGCGCTCCTTGGCGCGCGGGGCTTCGGCGAAACGCTTGTCATGGACGAAGCCGGCGGCATCGCCGAACGGCGGGCGGCCTTCCTTGCGCCGGATCACGGTCTCGACTTCGGCGATCCTCCCGTTGATCACCTTGATCCGCATTGCGTAGAAGGCCGGCTGGCCATGCTCATCGACCCGCCCGAGCCACGCGACATTGCCGCTCGCCGGATCGGCGATGATCGTCGCGTCCCTGGCATGGCCGGAGATCGACCCCCAGATCGCGTCTCCTATCATCATTGGTACGCTGTTTTCGCTATAGCGAACCGATTTGGCCCACGGAAGCATGCGCCAATCCTGCGCGACCAGCGCGTCCATGTAGCGTTCGGCAATGGCGGTGAGGCACGCGCGATCGCACGGTGTTGCGGCCGCGGCGCCATAGGGGGTCAACGCCCCCATAACCCCCATCGTCATCCCCGCGAAAGCGGGGACCCAGAGTCCCACGCGACGCCCTATGTGGCCCTGGATCCCCGCTTTCGCGGGGATGACGGAATGGGACGGTGCGGAATTGATTACGCTCATTTCGCACCTGCCCACGGATTGTGCATGAAATAGGGGACGTAGGTGAACACCGCCTCGATGCGGTGAATCTTGCCGTCGCGGATGCGGAACGCCTCTAGCAGGCTGATCGAATTGGGCCATTTCATCGCGGTGCGCATCGTCGCGCCATTGGTCAGTTTGTAGCTGTCGAAATAATTGGCGTGGTCGAAGAAACCCGAGGCGACCACGACTCCGCGCTCTTCGTCGACGATCGGAAACAGCCGCTCGCGCACGCGCTTGTTGATGCGATAGAGGCCCAGCTTGAACTGCGCCTCGCAACCCTGCGCGATCGCCGAGGCATTGCCGCCGCCGCCGCTTGCTGGCGGCGGACCTCCCGATCCGGCTGCCGGCGGCGGTCCGCCTGATCCCGGGGCGGGCGCGCCGGTTGGAGCGCCCTTCGGCACGGCCGTCGTGCTGATCCCATTTTCGAGCCGCGCGCACTCCTCGTCGAACGGCGCGAACACGGTGCCGTCATTATACTCGACCGTGTTGAAATAGCTCTGCGCGACCGCCACCAGTCGCGCGCGCGGCCGGCGCTGTTCGGCCGGCAACACTTCCTGGAACGCGTGATCATGCTCCATCCTGGTCACCTCGCCGAACGGCGCGGGCAGGCCGGTCTTGCGATGCACGACGGTTTCGACTTCGGTGATCTTCCTGTCGACCACCTTGATCCGCATCGCATAGATCGCCGGCTCGCCATGTTCCCGGACATAGCCGAACCAGGCGGCGTTGCCGGTCTCGGCATCGGCGACTTCGAGCGCATCGGCGGAGACGTCGCTTACCGTCCCCCACAGCCCGTCGCCGATCGCGAGCGGCACATTGTTCTCAGTGAACATCACGCTCTTGGCGGCCGGTACCTCGCTCGGCCTGTGCGCCTTGAGCGCCGCCATATAGCTCCGCGCGAACCCGATCAGGCAGCCGCGGTCGCAGTCGAGCGGATACACTGCGCTGCGTTCGCCGGGGGCTTGGGCGGCGGCGGGGAGGGCGGACAGTGCGGCCAGACCCACCAGTATTCCGCCGAATAATAATACCCTAAGCCGCACTGGCGCTGTAATTCCCCTCCCTGCAAGGGAGGGGCTAGGGGTGGGTGCGCGTAAGCGCGCTTCTGCGGCCTTTGGCATTGGCTTACGCCAACCCACCCCCGACCCAGCGTCGGGTGAACAGCGCCCCGCGCTGTTCAGGCCATGCCGGGGGCATGGCCGGCCCAACACTCTTGCAGGGAGGGGAGCACGGCGCCGCGCGAAGGTCGCACCTGACATCACTGCCCCTTCACCGCATCGTCCGACCAATCCTCATTGGCGCGCGCGATCAGGTAGGCGTTGATTGCATTCACCTGCGACGGCGTCAGCAGGTCCTTGAAGCTCGCCATGCCCTTGTCGGCACGGATGCCGCCGAGCACGATGTCGTTGAACTGACGCCGCGTTTCCGGGCTCATATAGCGTAGGTCCTTGATCCCGCCCTTGGCGTCCTCGCCGTGACAGCTGCGACAGGTGTTGGCGTAGAGCGCACGGCCCTCGATCACTTCGGACTCGCTCGCGCGCAGATAGGGCGGGGCGGGCAGCTTCGGTGCCGGCGGCATCGGCGGGAGCTTGGCGGTGCCGCCGAGCTTGAACACCAGCAGGCGCGACTGCGCGGTCCTCAGGCCGCCGGGGAGGATGCTGGCGCCGTGCGACGGCGCGCCATGCCAGCCGGCGTTGACGGCAATATATTGCTCGCCCCCGGCGGTGTAAGTGATCGGGCCGGCCACCGGGATATTGTCGATCGGCATCTGCCACAGCAGCTTGCCATTGTCGGCGCGATAGGCCGCGAACGTCTTGCCGGTGGTGCCTTCGAACAGCAGGTTCCCGGCGGTCGCGAGGGTGCCCCCCGATCCCGGGAAGGGATAGGGCACGCGGAACGCTTCGCGCTGGTGGACGGGATCCCATGCGAGCAGGAACGCCTTCTCCATCGCATCGGCTTCGGATTGCAACTTCTTGCGCAGTTCGGGCTGGCTGGCGAAGTCGCGCCCCGAATTCGAGCGGAACGGGACCCATTTGAACTTGTCGTCGGGCAACCGCGCGAAGACGTCGGCCTGCACCTGCGCCGAGAAATAGACGAGCCCGGTCTTCGGATTATACGCCATCGGATACCAGCTGTGCGCGGCGAACGCACCCGGCGTCATCAGGTGCGGCGTCGTGCCGTTATGCGCTTCGGGATAGACGATCGGCCGGCCAGTGCGGGGATCGAGTCCGCTCGCCCAGCTGTTCGGGACATAGGATTTGCCCGAGATCACTTTGCCCGTCACGCGGTCGAGCACGTAGAAGAAGCCGTTCTTCGGCGCCTGCATCAGCACCTGGCGCAGCCTGCCGCCGATCTTGAGGTCGGCAAGCATCATCGGCTGCGTGCAGGTATAGTCCCACTCCTCCTCGGGCACCATCTGATAGTGCCAGGCATATTTGCCGGTGGTGGCGTTCACCGCGACGATCGAGCAGAGAAACAGATTGTCGCCGCCGCCCGGTGAGCGGAAGTGCTGCATGTGCGGGCCGCCGTTGCCCGTCCCGATGTACACGAGGTTGAGCTTGGGATCGTAGACGATCGAATCCCACGCGGTGCCGCCGCCGCCGTATTTCCACCATTCCCCCGTCCAGGTCCTGGCGGCCATCGGCATCACCGAGTCCGACGCTTCATGATCAGGCCCCTTGGAGGGGTCGCCTGGCACTGTGTAGAAGCGCCACAGCTTCCTGCCGGTCTCGGCATCATAGGCAGTCACATAGCCGCGCACGCCGTAATCGGCGCCGCCGTTGCCGACCACGACCTTGCCGTCGAACACGCGCGGCGCGCCGGTGATCGAATAGGCCCAGCTCGGATCGACGCTCATCTGCGACCAGACTTGCTTGCCGGTCTTGGCGTCGACGGCGATCACGCGACCATCGAGCGCGCCGATGTAGATTTTGCCGTTCCATGCGGCGATTCCGCGCGCACTCGGCCCGCAGCAGGCCAGTCGCGCCCATTGCCGTTCGACCTTGGGGTCATAGGTCCACAGCGTCTTGCCGGAACGCCCGTCGTACGCCGTGACGATGTTGAAGATCGAGACGTTGTAGAGAATGCCGTCGACGGCGAGCGGCGTGCCTTCGATGCCGCGAAACGTGTTGAGATCGGCATACCAGGCGAGGCCGAGATGCGACACGTTGCTGTCGTTGATCGCCGTGAGCGAGCTGAATCGCTGCTCGTCCCAGGTGCGGCCGTACGACATCCAGTTGCCGGCATTGGCGGGGGCATCCGGCGCGCGCATCCGTGCGCCGGTCACGGCCGCGGGCCTTGCCGCCTGCGACAGCGCCTGGCCGCTCACGCCAGCAAGCGCCGCGACCCCAAGCGTCGAGGCCGCGATCCGCGAAAATCCCATCGCCATCCTCCCAAATCGCGCGCTGCTGCCGGCGCGCTGCTCGTACCCTTGGAAGGCATCGTCGTTGCCGATCTATGCCATTCGCGCAGATGCCCTCAAAGCATATTTCAGCCAGCGATTCTTGTTTCTGCTGGAAGCCGATTCTGGCCATTGCTTCCGTCGAAATACTTGTCCGCACCGGGAGTCTGGCTTGCGGGCGATTTTGATTCTACAGTCGCTTGTTGGGAGGCCGTGTTCGCGGATCGGCGCGAGGGTCTTCGGGGAGACACGGTCGCACATGGGCACGGACACGTCTTCGGGCGAGAACCATTCGGCGAACCTTCTGCTGATCGACGACGACACCAGTTTTCTCCAGGTCTTGAGCCGGATCCTGCGCGGCTATCCGAATCAGCGTTTCGCCAGCTCGGGTGCGGACGGCTTCCGCCTGGTCCGCGAGTCGCGGCCTGACCTGATCCTGCTGGACATCGACATGCCCGATCTCGACGGGCTCGAATTCTGCCGCCAGCTCAAGGCGGACCCCGAATATGCGGACGTGCCCGTGATCTTCATCACCAGCAGTCGCGAGACGCCGGTCGCGGTAGCCGGCTTCCATGTCGGCGCGAACGATTATGTGACCAAGCCGGTGAACCAGTACCAGCTGCTCGCCTCCGTTCGGGAAGTGCTCGAACGCTAGGGCGTAAACTCATGACCGACAACGGCCGAGACGGAGCGGATTTTGGCGCAGGGCTAGAAGCGAGGAGGGCGCGATGCCTTTCGCATCGTAACCGACGAGTGACGACGCCATGCGCCAAAAGCCGTCCGCCCCGAAGGGGTCGCGCTCCGGAGCCCTGTGGTCTTCGTCGCTTGCTTGCGCGTAGCTTCAGCTACGCGTCTGCGCTGCACTCCTCGCCACAGGGCTCCGGAGCGCGATCTCGGCCATTGGCGGTTATGAGTTTACGCCCTAGGCCCCGGCGATGACGGCAACCACGCATTCTGCGCACGAATGGCCGGAAATCGACGGTGTCGATTCCGCCGACATTCGCGAGCAGTTGCGGGGCGACGCGCGTTTGTTCATGCGGTTGATGCGGAGGCTGGTCGCCGATTACGCAAATCTGGGTGCCACCCTGGCCGCCGCGGATACCGAAGGGTGGAGTGTCCGGCAGAGCCTCGCGCACAAGCTCAAGGGTGCCGCCGGGACGCTGGGCGTGACCAAGGTCTTCGACTGTGCCCGCGACGCGGAAATGGCTGCCAAGGCAAGGAATCTTACTGCCTATCGGCAGCTCATGGCGTGCGCCGAAGCCGAGCTCGGCGCACTGGGCGGCAAGGTCCGCGCCGCTGATGCTGCCGTGGCGACACTGCGTCCCCAACCAAGCGATCAGCCCGAGCTCCCGGGCGATACCGAACCGGTTGACCTCGCCGCATTCGCTGCGTTGCTGCGAACCCAGAGCCTGGCGTCGTTGCGAAAGTTCGACGCGCTCGAACCTCGGTTGAACCGGCTTCTCGGCGCCGAGGCAGGGGAGGCGTTGCGGGGCCATATCGACCATTTGCGGTTCGATGCCGCGGCGGAGCTGGTCGAACGCTGCCTGGGAAGCGCGAGCGCGCCCTGACCGCCGCTGCTTCGTCGGCCTTTTGCGAAAATGTTGCGGGAAGGCACTCCGCTTTGTCAGCAGGTCATATAGCTGGCGGATTGGACTGACTGCCCTGTATTGCGCCGGGTAATGGCTATATCTCAAGTGGTTGCAGACCATGTGCACATGGACATCGGCCGCATTTGCCGCCATCGGGCGATAATTGGCAGCGAAACGATCATCGGGACGGCTAGGCGGGCGGCGGCATGTTCGCGCCGGTGGGCCGAGGGGGCGGAGAGGCATGACGGCTCGGACGGATGATCGGCGAAACTGTCGGTTCCTGGCGCGCGAAATGGCGCAGCCAATCGGCGGCGCGCGAACCCCGGCGGTTCGCATTGCAAGCCCTTCAACGAAGCTGCGGACCATTTGGCCGCCACTTTCCAACCTATGTCGATGCGTCGACGCACTAGTGTCTCAGGGGGCAAATTGAATATCCTTCGTCGCGCCATTCTGCCGCTTGCCATGGTGTGCTTGGCGGCTCCCGCCACCGCCCAAGCACCGCTTCCGAAACTCGTTACCAAAGGCGGTCGCCACGCGCTGCTCGTCGACGGCGCACCGTTCCTGATCCTGGGAGGTCAGGCGCACAACAGCAGCAATTATCCCGCCATGCTGCCGGAGGTCTGGCCGACGATCCGGGCGGTGCACGCGAACACGCTCGAGATTCCCGTGGCGTGGGAACAGATCGAGCCGGTCGAGGGCAAGTTCGACTTTTCCTGGGTCGACACGCTCCTGCCGCAGGCACGCGAGAACAATGTGCGGCTGGTCCTGCTCTGGTTCGGAACCTGGAAGAACACCGGGGGTGCCTATATGCCCGATTGGGTGAAGGCCGATACCAGGCGCTTCCCGCACATGAAGACCAAGGACGGCAAGTTCCATTACGTGCCGACTCCGCTTGGCCGAAATACGCTCGAAGCTGACAAGCGCGCGTTCGTGGCGCTGATGCGGCACATCCGCGAGATCGACCCCCAGCACACGGTCATCATGGTCCAGCCGGAGAATGAAGTCGGAAGCTACGGCTCCGCGCGCGATTACTCGCCCGAGGCGAACGCGCTGTTCGCCGGACCGATCCCAGCCGAGCTCGCGGGCAAGATCGGCAAGAAGGGAAGCTGGAGCCAGGTGTTCGACAAGCGGGCGGACAGCGCGTTCAACGCCTGGTACACGGCGCGCTATATCGACGAGATCGCCGCCGCCGGCCAGGCGGAGCTCAACCTGCCGATGTACGTCAACGTCGTCACCAGCGATCCCGACGACCCCAGGGCGGGAGAAGGCGGCGGCGCGAGCGGAGGTGCCGACTGGCCGATGCTCGACGTCTGGAAGGCGGCCGCGCCGCACATCGCGATGGCTTCGCCCGATCTCTATGACCGCGACCATAGGGTCTATAGCGGCAAGCTCGACCGCATGTCGCGCCTCGACAATCCGCTGTTCGTTCCTGAAACCGGCAATGATCTCGACTTCGCGCGCTATTTCTGGCTCGCCTTGGGCAAGGGGGCGATCGGCTGGTCTCCCTTCGGCTTGGACCCGAGCTATTCGAATTTTCCGCTGGGCGGACTGAACACGCCAGAGAATTTGGAGGCTTTCGCCTCCAAGTTCGCGCTGATGGCGCCGATCGCGCGCGATTGGGCGCGCCTTGCGTTCGAGCATCCGACCGCGGGCTTCGCCAAAGCCGCCGACGCTTCGGACCAATCGGCGGTGCTCGGCCGGTGGAAGATCACGGCGCAATATGGCCTGTGGCAGTTCGGCGGCAGGGACGGGCCTGTGCACCCGAACAAGGACCGCCCCGTCGGCGGCGCGGCATTGATTCAGCTCGACGCTGATACGTTCCTCCTCGCCGGATCCGACGTTCGCATCAGCTTCGGCGAGACTGCGCCGGCCGCGGACGGCAACGGACGATTCATGACCGTCGAAGAGGGAAATTTCCAGAACGGTAGCTGGGTAATGAAGCGTCGGTGGAACGGCGACCAGACGGACTATGGTCTGAACCTGACGAAGCCGACGCTGCTGAAAGTCCGGTTCAGTGCGTCCCGCTGATCTTCCAACACTTCGCGCGTCGGTCATAGGATTGGGGAAATAGCCGGATGAAATTTCGCAACAGAAGCGTCGCCGCTTCAGTGGCACTCGCCCTCTCGGCAGTCCTGCTGCCCGGCGCGCTTCCGGTCCGGGCACAGAGTGCCGTCGGTCATCCCGAATGGCCCGGCAGAGACAAGCTCTTCGTCGGCACTTGCTATCAGCCGATCGACCGCTCGCCCGAGCAGATCAAGCGTGACATCGCTTTGATGAAGACCGCCGGCTTCAATCTGGTTCGGATGGGCGACTTGTCGTGGGATTCGTTCGAGCCCGAGGAAGGGCGTTTCACCTTCGAGTGGTTCGATGACATCCTCAACCAGATGCACGCGGCAGGTATCCGCGTCATCGTCGACATTCCCGGCCAGCCCGCACCGATCTGGCTGCACAAGACATATCCCGGTGTCGACATCGTCAGCCAGCAAGGCAACACGGTCAATCCGGCGTTCCGCTACTGGGACAACATCAGCGACCCCGACTATCGCCGCCTCGCCCGGCGGCTAGCCGACCGGATGCTACGGCGTTACGCCAACCATCCGGCGGTGATCGCCGTCGGTTACGACAATGAAATCGGCAACGGGCAGCTGTCCTATTCCAAGGCGGATCGCGAGCGGTTCGTTGCCTGGCTTCAGCGCAAATATGGCTCGATCGAAGCGCTCAACAAGGCTTGGGCGACCCAGCGCTGGTCGCGGCGGATCAACAGCTGGGATCAGGTCGACCTGCCCTATGTCCACGGTCCGGGACCGAACGAACGCTATCTCGATCTGCGCCGCTATTGGAGTTGGGACACGCTCGAGGCGCTCAAGGATCTCGAGGCGGTGCGGAAGCAGGATGCGCCCAACCTTCCGGTCGCGTCGAACCTCTGGCCCTATGCGCCGGCCAAGGGTTTCGACTGGCTGCGTTCCTACGACCAGGTTTCCACCTACGGCGCGCAGGGTTTTTATCCCGGCGATCCGTTGAACGCCGCTTTCGAAGCGATGATGAACAAGGCGGGGCACGAGACGCCGCTGTGGTTCAACGAGTTCACGGCCGGCGGCGGAGGCTATTACGGAACGCCGGGCCGCGCGCGGATGTGGGCCTATTTCGCACTGATGCACTATGGTCAGGTGTTCCTCGCCTGGACGTTCAACTCGCATCTCGGCGGTGAGGAACAGTCCTTGTTCGGACTGATCGACCACGACGATCGACCGTCTTGGAAGCTCAAGGAATTTGGCCAGATTGCCAGCGAATTCCGGCAGATGCAGAAACTCGGCTTCCCGCGCTATGAGAAGCCGGAGATCGCCATCCATTATTCCTATGAGACGAACTGGCTGACCAGCCCGCCGCAGGGCGACAACACCATGCGGGAGTATTTCAAGGGCAGTTATTGGGAGCAGGTCAAGAGCGCGATGGCGCCGGTTTTCCGCGACAATATCGATGCCTCGGTAATCGACGTCGGGTACACGCCGATCGACGGCTACAAGCTCGTCGTCCTGCCGAGCGCCTACATCATCGACCCGAAGATCGCCGACGCCGTCCGCAGCTATGTCGCCAAGGGCGGCACGGTGATCATGACCGGCTATTCGGCGAAGGCCGACGAGACGGGGAAGTGGTTCGACACGCCGCTCCCCGGCCGCCTCGCCGACGTGTTCGGGCTTCGAACGAACGAATTCTACCGGTCTGACCGGCCGCTCCAGGTCACGTTCAACGGCCAGACGCTGACCGGCTCGGATCCCTATTACGAGGTTCTCGAGCCGAGCACCGCGACGGTGCTGGCGAGCTTCGCCAACACGCCGCAGAAAAGCCCTGCAGTGACGGTCAACAAGTTCGGCAAGGGCCGCGCCATCTATCTCGCGAGCGCGGCGCAGTCCGAATTCCTCGGACCCCTGATCCGCTCGCTCTATCCGGGCCTGGGCATCAAGCCGGGCCCGGTCACCCCAGACGGCGTGTCTGCGCGGACCATCCAGGGGCGCACCTTGTACGTCAACTCCAGGAACACGCCGGTTACGGTCACGTTCAGCGGAACCAGGAACGGCGTGCTCACGGGCAAGACCTACACAGGCCAGGTTGAGCTGCCCGGCTTCGGTGTGGAGCTGTTGCAGTAATCCGTCAGAGCGGGATGAGGGGGGATCGAAGCCAGACCGTCATTCGCCGGGATGTCGGGTTATAGATCGTGTGCAAAACCCGACCCACCTCCGCGGGGATGACGATCCAGGTTTACAGCTCGACGCACTTGGTTTGATCTCATCGCGTCCCAAACGACGCGCGCCGATCCTGCTTCTCGCTCCTATTTCGCCGCCTTGTCGATCGCCAGCGTCACCGTCACCGGCAGCTCCCCCGCCATGCTCTTCGCCACAGCCTCGGCGCCTTCCATCGCGCGCAGCACATTTCCTCCCGCGACCTTGGCGACATCGGCGTCGCTCCAGCCGCGGCGCATCAGCTCGGCAAGCAGTGCGGGATAGGTTGAGACGTCCGCGAGTCCCTCCGGCAGTTCGTTGCCCAGGCCGTCGAAGTCCGACCCCAGCCCCACGTGATCGACGCCGGCGACCTTGACGACATGCTCGATATGATCGGCGACCATCGCGAGCGTCACCTTGGGCGCGGGATGGTCCTTGAGCCACTGCGCATAGGCCGCTGCCGCCTTGTCCGGTTGGCCGATCAGCAGCCCGCCGAGCGGCGGCGCATTCAGCCGCGTACGCTGGGCGGCGGCGTCGGCGCTCCAGATGCGGCGCGCCTCGGAGACATAGTTCGGCGCATAATTGACCATGATCACGCCGCCGTTCGCCGCGAGCAGCTTGAGCACGTCGTCGGAGGCGTTGCGCGGATGGTCGGCGATCGCGCGCGCGCTCGAGTGCGAGAAGATCACCGGCGCCTTCGACACGCGCAGCGCGTCGCGCATCGTGCCTTCGCTGACATGGCTCAAGTCGACGAGCATGCCGATGCGGTTGAGCTCGCGCACCACTTGCTCGCCGAACGACGTGAGTCCGTCGTGCTGCGGATTGTCGGTCGCCGAATCCGCCCATTCGATCGTCTTGGCGTGCGTCAGCGTCAGATAGCCCGCGCCGAGATCGTGATAGGCGCGCAGCACCGACAGCGAATTGTCGATCTGGCCGCCGCCCTCGACACCCATCATCGACGCGATCTTGCCGGCCTTATGGATGCGGCGGACATCGGCGGCGGTACGCGCCAACTCGAACGTCGCCGGGTAGCGCGCGACGATGTCCTTCACCAGGTCGATCTGTTCGAGCGTCTCTTTGATTTGCTCGAGCCCCGGCAGCGCGGGCGAAACGAACACCGACCAGAATTGCCCGCCAACCATGCCTTTGCGCAGCCGCGCGATATCGGTGTTGTAGGGCGGGGCGGTCTTGTCGAGACCCTGGCTCAGGTCGAGCGTCCAGCGCTGGTCGCCTGCCTGGCCCCGCAGCGTCTCCGCCCAGTCATTGTGGCCGTCGATCAGTGGGGTGGCCTTGAGCACCGCGGCGACCCGCGCGGGATAGTCGTCGGGCTTGATCGATGCCGGCCTGTCCTTTGCGGCGGCCGGGACCGATGCCAGGCCAACCAGCGCGGCGCACAACAGGACATGCTTCATTGACGACTCCCCCGACCGGAAAACCTGACTGTGGCGAATTGCTGCGGTGCGTCAATCGTTGCCGGCGAAGCGACGGCCCCAGAGCGTCGCGACTGCCGTGTCCATCGTCACATTGCCGACGGTGCGGAACAGGTCGGGGATCGTCTCGACCGCCACGAGCAGCCCGAGCGCTTCGATCGGCACGCCCATCGCCAGCGATACCGGCGCGACCGAGGCGAAGAAGCTGATCGTGCCCGGCAGGCTCACCGAGCCCATGGTCGTGATCGCCGCAGTAGTGATGCCGGCGGCGAGCTGGCCGGGGCCGATGGGCACGCCGAGCCAATGCGCGACATAGAGCGCGACTGCGAGGTTCATAGCCGGGCTGGTCGCACGGAAGATCGCAACCGCGATCGGCAGCACAATGCCCGCGACGCTGGGCGGCGCGCCGAGCCGCTCGCTCGCCGCGAGCATCGCCGGCAGCGACGCGAGCGAACTTTGCGTGCTGATCGCCACCGCCTGCGCGGGCGCCACTTCGCGCGCGAATCGGCCGAGCGACACGCGCCCGCCGATCACGCCGACCGGATAGCCGAGCAGCAGCACCAGGAAGCCGATCGACGAGACGATCACGATATAGTGGAGCAGCGCGCCGAACGCCGCCGCGCCGGTGCGCGCCCCGACGCCATAGGCCAGCGCGAACACGCCGATCGGCGCGAGTTTCAGGATCCAGCCGATGATCACCAGCATCGCATCGGTCAGCGCCGCGAACAGATCGGTCAGCCGCGCGCGCGGCTCCGGAGCGAGCTGCGTGATCGCAAAGGCGAACGCGAGCGCAAAGATGGTGAGCGGCAGAAACGCGTCGCTGGCGGCGGCGGCGACTGCGTTGGTCGGCACGATCGTGTCGAAGAAATCGCCGAGCGTGGGCACCTTGCCCTGCGGCTGCGCCGCCGACAGCGCCGCCCGCAGCGCTTGTGCCCAGCTGTCGGGCAGCGGCCACAGCTCGAGCAGCGCTGGCATCACTGCCGCGGACATCAACGTGGTGGCCCACAGGATCACGACGAAGCTGAGTACCGCGCGCAGCGCGATCCGCCCGGCACGGACGGCGTCCGCCGTCGCACCGACGCCGGTCACGAGCAGCCCCAGGATCAGCGGCACGATCACCATCTGCAGCCCATGCAGCCACGCCGACCCGATCGGCCCGGTGAAATGGGTGACACTCAGCGCGACGCCGGGCGACAGCGCCGCGGCGGCGATGCCAAGCAAGAGGCCGGCGATCAGCGCGACCAGGATGCGAGTGGTTTGCGACATGCTTTCCCCTTCACGCCTGAAGGGACCGCCTGGGACCGCAAATGGCAAGCGGAAAAGATCCCGCCGGGAACCGGGAGAATCTCAAGTCGGCAGCCGTGCCGACGGGTCGCGGGCCGGGGCGGACGCATTGAACCGTGCCTCGTCGAATATCCCCGCGCGCTGCGCCGCGATCACCGGCACCAGAGCCTGGCCCGCGACATGCACTGCGGTGCGTCCCATGTCGAGGATCGGGTCGATCGCGAGCAGCAGCCGGCGCCTTCGAGCGGGAGGCCGAGCGTCGAGAGGGTCGGTGTCAGCATCGCCGTTGCACGCGCCCCGCAACTTCTCTTAACCCTCCGGAACCACATCGATACCGATCGCCCACCGTTACGATGTAGTTATGACACAGCCTTTATGACGCGTCAGTCGACAACGGTCGACGCGACGGGCTTACGAATCCGAGCAACCGGTTAAGTTTGTATCCTACTTCCGTAGATGAGAGCAGCATGATTACACATGCTGGCGCCATGCTGATCGGCCAGCTGAGCAGCCTGACCATGAACGGCGCGTGCACTGCGCTGTGGCCGCGAAAAACGATGTACCAGCAGAAAATGCTCACGATCGACGTCCAAGCGGTCAGGACTGCGACCCTGTCCCTCACCGGAACCCGAAGGAGCAAGACAGCAACAGGCGTACACAATGTGATCACCAGGCTGAGAATGACGAACGGCTTGGCAAACGCGGCGTAGCCCCAAGCGATATGCGCAAGGGCACCGCCCAGTGCTGAGACGACGTCGACAATCCCATGGTCCCCATCATCCATTCGATAACGCAGCTGGTAGTAATAGCCGACGATGTCGTCCCAGCCGCGGGCCGCAATCAAAATCACCAGCTTCGTGGCCGCAGCGCCCGCGAGCCCGGCGAAGAACGGCAAGACAGATTTGACGATCGACTCCAGCGTCACCTCTGTGCGCGCCTCGAATGCGCGTAACCCCGCGCAGCCAATCACGATCGCCAAAGTCATGGGAATCGTCCCGTGAAGGAAGTCGAATCCAAAGGCGAGTGCGGCCAATGCGGCAATGGTCGCGTCGCTCCGCAAGCCACGTACGGTCCGGCCTAATGTCAATATCGCGAACGTCCCGAAGACCAGGATGTCGGAGGGGCCGTGGGTCAGGGATTGCGCGAAGAGATCGAGCCCCGAAAATGTTCCCATACCAACTGCAATGCACAGGCTGCAGATCGAAAATATCGCCGCTCTCGGCTCGTGCGCAAAACGTGAACGGATCAGCCGGCGTGCGTGGAGAGCGATCGTGACCGCGAGAATTCCAAGAACGAGGAGGCGGTAAATCGTTCTGATGACGTCTACGCTGGTGATGGCGATCAGGATGTTGAATGGTATTCTGTAGGCATGCACGTATCTGTAGTAGGGAAAATAGCTGTCCGGGTGGAATAACGTTCGAGGATTTTCCGAAAAAACCGCAGCCCTGGCAATCGCACACTCCGAAATCTTCAAATCTTTCGGATAATCATTGAATACTACGACGGGCGCGATAGCCGAGGACAATCGGCCATCTCTAAACATTGGCATCATCGTCAACAGGCAATCATTGTATTGATTGTATCCGCGTACTCGGTCTTCCCAGGGCCAGTCATTATCTTGAAGCGAGCCATTTGCGAACGATTGCTGCAGATTGGCACGCACGCGAGATTGAGGAAGAAATTCAGTCGCGAACAGGGCGATCGTCAGAATCGAGACAATCAGCGCACCGACCACCGCTGACACCGCGAGCCGCGGCGCGATTTTCGTGGGCACGATCATGGTGCGATACGCGCTCCCCAACACGCCGGTTTGCGGCCAGGCGGCCTGAAAATTCTTTCAGGCGTTCCCGCTCGAGCTAAATTACACCTATTGTGCAGCGCAACGGACATGTCCAGCCATTTCACCGACCGGGTGACATCGATCTAATCCATTTTGGTTATCTCTAGCGGTAAGGCACTTCGCGCCTATCGCCAGAAAATCGCGCCGTGTTTTCTATGTCCCCTGGCCGCGGCGCTCTTGCGGAATTGCGGCAAATTGCAGTGATATGACGTAATTGGAGTAGCCATCCTCCTCCTTAAGTGGGGAGTCGCCATTCGTATTACGGTGGTATTACAGTTGCACTCCATTATGAAGCGCGCCCCTCGCGTGAGACACTAAAAGCCGGTACAAGTCTGGTTGCCATGCCGCAGCGGGTGGGGAGAGCTTTCGCCAAAACAATCGAGTTCACAAGTCGACCTGAGCGCCCTCTCCAGCCGTCCTCACGCGGCCTGGGGCACCGGCAACCTGTCCGAGGCAGCACCACCGTTGAATCGCGCCTCATCGAGTATCCCCGCCCGCTTCGCCACGATCACTGGCACCAGTGCCTGGCCCGCGACATTCACTGCGGTGCGTCCCATGTCGAGGATCGGGTCGATCGCGAGCAGCAACCCCGCGCCTTCGAGCGGGAGGCCGAGCGTCGACAGCGTCAGCGTCAGCATCACGGTTGCGCCGGTAAGTCCCGCAGTCGCAGCCGAGCCGACCACCGACACGAACAGGATCAGTCCATAATCCGCCAGGTGCAGCGGCAGTCCGAAGAACTGCGCGACGAAGATCGCCGCGACAGCGGGATAGATCGCCGCGCAGCCGTCCATCTTGGTAGTCGCGCCGAGCGGTACGGCGAACGCCGTATAGGCGCGCGGCACGCCGAGCGCCTGCTCGGTCACTTCCTCGGTTACCGGAAGCGTGCCCACCGACGAGCGCGACACGAACCCGAGCTGGATCGCCGGCCACGCCGCCGCAAAGAAGCGCAGCGGGTTGAGCCCATTGAGCGCCAGCAGCGCCGGATAGATCAGCAGCAGCACGATCAGCAGCCCGAGATAGACTGCGCCCGCGAAGCTGCCGAGCGCCGACAGCGCGTCCCAGCCGTAGCGCACCACGGCGTCGCCGATCAGTGCCGCGGTGCCGATCGGCGTGAGCGCGATCACCCAGCGCAGCAACCGGCGGAAGATCGCGAGTGCCGAAGCATTGAACGCCAGGAACGGCTCCCCGGCGGCACCGATCCGCACGGCGGCGGCGCCGACCGCGATCGCGAGAACGATGATCTGCAGGACATTGAACGAAAGCGTCGTCGTCGCGGCTCCTTCCTTGACGCTGGTCGAGGCGGCGATGCCGAGGAAGTTCGACGGGATCAGTCCCTTGATGAAGTCGAGCCAGCTCCCGCTGGTAGCGGGTGCGACGGCGACATGCGGATCGACGCCCGCGTGCAGTCCGGGCTGGATGATCACGCCGAGCGCGATACCGATCGACACGGCGATCGACGCCGTCAGCGCGAACCAGAGCAGGGTCCGGACCACCAATTTCGTCGCATTATGCAAATCGCGCAACGCAGCGATCGACCCGACGATCGCCGTGAACACGAGGGGCGGGACCAGTGCCTTGAGCAGCTGGACGAAGCTCTGGCCGATGATGTGCAGCGCCTCTCCCGACGGGCCGGCCGCGGGGCCCAGTGCGCGCAGCAGGAAGCCGAGCCCCAGACCGGCCGCCATGCCGACGAGGACTTGAAATCCGAACGGGAGGGAGCGAGCCTGGGTCATCGAGCGAACCTGGGTGCGAGGGCGGGTGGGACCAACAAAGCCTTTCTGGGCCGGCTTCAACATACACCATTTTGATATGATATAAAGAGCGGCGCGGCGGGCCGGAAATTGACGTGCGTCAAGGCGCTCGCTTCGGACATTGTCATCCTCGTTGCGCCAGCAAGGAGTGGCATGACCATGCGAAACACCATCCGGAGGATGACCGTCGTCGTGGCGGTATCGGGCGCGTCACTGTCCGGCGCCGCGTTCGCGCATCATTCGTTCGGTGCAGAGTTCGACCAGAACGCGCCGATGAAGCTCGAAGGCACGGTGATCAAGTTCGAGTGGGTGAATCCGCACAGCTGGATCCACATCGACGTCGTCGATGCCAAGACCGGCAAGCACGCGGTATGGCGAGTCGAAGGCGGTGCGCCGTCGGCACTGCTGCGCCGCGGCTGGAACCGCAACTCGCTGCCGCCTGGCACGAAGATCAGCGTCAACGGCTATGCATCGCGTGACGGGGACAGCCGCGCGAGTGCGGCGGAGATCAGCTTTCCCGACGGTCACAAGCTGTCGCTCGGCAATCCCGCGACCGAAGCGGCGATCGCCGCGGCGAAGCGCGCCGGGAATTAGCTCCACTATCCCTCTCCCGTTTGAGCTATGACGTTGAGAGATCCGGGGAAAAGTCGCTCCCACGCAGCCGTCTTCCCCACGAAAGAGGGGACCCAGGGCAGCTGAGGGCATCGCTCGTGGCCCTGGCTCCCCGCTTTCGCGGGGATGACGGCGGTAGTTGCTTGAGCTGTAAGCCATTTCTTGAAGCTGACCGGCGATGCAGATGTGTGAATCCGCTAGCCCGTTAACGGAGAGGGAATGGTCCGACGCTTGTTTTGTAGGAGGGTTCCTGCCACTCCGAACGAATGAAACAAAGCGCGAACAAATTGCGCGGGGACGTCAGCGGGCGGAGGCGTTGCGTGGTCCCATATAGCTTGTTTCACGGGGGAGAGCGGTGCGCATGGCAACCGTCAATATCGTCAACTTTGTTGGATTCACGAGCACCAAAAGAGGTGTCGCTTGCTACTCCCGCCCCTCGATCAGTCGCACCAGATCGGCCAGCGTGCCCGTTACCGGCGTCGGCACGCCGGCGGCCTCACCCGCGCGCACGATCGCGCCGTTGATCGTGTCGATCTCTGTCGGTCGGCCGGCGAGCCGGTCCTGCAGCATCGAGGCCTTGTGACCGCGATGATTGGCAAGCGCGAAGGCGACCTTGGCGTCGACGCTTGCGCGCTCGAGTGCGATGCCCCTGGCGTTGGCGACGGCGACGGTCTCCGTCACCACGGCGCCGGCAATGCGCCGGCCGGCGGGCACGTCCATGCCGCCGACGGTCCGTTCGGTGATCATTGCGATGCTGTTCAGCGCGGCGTTGAACGCGACCTTTTCCCACATTGCGACTTCGACCTGCGCATCGGCCTTGGCACCGAGCCCGGCCTTGCTCAGCATCGCCGCCACTGGTTCGGCGCCGGTGTGCGCGGCGGGCGTGAACCCGCCGAGATAGATGCGCCCTTCGCCATGCTGCTCGACGCGCGTCGGACCGTCGAGATCGGCAGGGAAATCGGTCACCCCCATCAGCACGCGATCGGGTGCGAACACCTCGGCGAGCAATTCGGCGTTGCCGATGCCGTTCTGGAGCGTGAGCGCCCAGGTTTCGGGCCCGGCAAGGTGCGCAGCCGAGCGCGCCGCCGCGGCACTGTGCATGCCTTTGGTAAACAGCATCACCAGGTCGACCGGCGTCGCGACTTGCTCGGCGCGCGCGGCATGGATCGGTACGACCTGCGCATGGCCGTGATCGACGAAGGCGATGCCCTCGCGATTGAGCGCGTCGAGCCGAGTGTCGTCGACATCGACCAACGAGACGCGCTCACCGCTCAGCGCCAGCCGCGCCGCGAACACGCAACCCATCGCACCGGCGCCCAGAATCACGATGTGCATGTTTGTCCCCTCGAACCTTTGCGCCGCACTAGTAGCGCGCTAAACGCCTTGCAAATCTGAGAGGATGTCGATGTACCGTCTTGCCGATCTGATCGACGACCGCCCGGCGGACGGGGTGTTTCGCGTCCACCGCGCGATTTTCGACGACAATGAGCTGTTCGATCTCGAGATGCGCACGATCTTCGAGGGCGGCTGGGTCTTCCTCGGGCTCGCCAGCCAGGCCGACCAGCCGAACGACTTCTTCACCAGCTGGGCCGGGCGCGTCCCGATCCTCGTCGCGCGCGACGGGGAGGGGACGCTCAATGCCTTCGTCAATTCCTGCCCGCACAAGGGCGCGCGGATCGCCCAGACCATGGCGGGCAATACCAGGCTGCACGTCTGCGCCTATCACAGCTGGACGTTCGACAGCGCCGGGCGCAACCGCGGCATCAAGCAAAAGGCCGCGGGTTGCTATGCTGCGGCGTTCGACGACGCCAGCCACGATCTCACGCGGCTGCCGGCGTTCGCCGACTATCGCGGCTTCCTGTTCGGCAGCCTCTCGGCCGCGGTACCATCGCTCGCCGACTATCTCGGCGAAACCGTCAAGCTGCTCGACCTCATCGTCGACCAGGGCGAGGGCATGGAGCTGATCCCCGGCGGCGTAACCTTCACCTATGACGCCAATTGGAAACTCCAGCTCGAGAATTGCTCGGACCAATATCATTTCACGTCGGCGCATCCGTCTTACATCCGGCTGCTCGAGAAGCGCGCGCGCGCCGAGAAGCCCGAGGCGTTCAAATCGGCGATGGAGACGCAGACCCACTGGCGCGAGGATGCGAGCGGCATCCAGGGCGGCAGTTTCAGCTTCGCCAATGGCCATGCGCTCAACTGGGGGATCGGCACCGTCAACGACGGCTCGCCGCTCTATGAAAGTCGCGACCGGCTCGCCGCCGCGATCGGCGAGGATCGGCGCGACTGGATGTTCAACATGCGCAATTTGACGATCTTTCCCAACATCCAGATCGCCGAAAATGCGTCGAGCCAGCTGCGCGTGATCCGCCCGCTCGCCGCGAACAGGACCGAGATGCGCACCTGGTGCCTCGCGCCCAAGGGCGAGAGCGCGGCGGCACGGCGCCAGCGCATCCGGCAATATGAGGATTTCTTCAATCCCTCGGGCATGGCCACGCCCGACGACACGGTCTGCTACGAGAATTGCCAGACCGGCTTCACCAGCCGCGTCGACCCGTGGCTCCAGGGCTATTCGCGCGGGATGACCGCGAGCACCCCGGGCGGCAACGCGCATTCCGAGCGGATCGGCATGGACGCGGCCGCACACGTGCTCGGCACTGCGCAGCTGTGCGACGAGACGCTCTATCACAGCTATTACCGCGAATGGGCGAAGCGCATGCACGGCGTGCTGGCATGATCGGCGCCGACGAAGCTGCCGCGTTGCTCTACCGCGAGGCACTCGCGCTCGATCGCGGCGACTGGGACGCCTGGCTGGCATTGTTCGCGGACGACGTCATATTCTGGATGCCGGCGTGGCGCGACGAGCTCACGCCGACCGCCGATCCCGACCGTGAGCTGTCGCTGATCTATTACGCCGGCCGCGCGATGCTCGAGGACCGGGTGTGGCGGGTGCGCTCGGGCCTGTCGGTCGCCTCGCTCCCGCGTCCGCGCGTGGTGCACGGCGTGACCAACATATTGGTCGAGCGCGCCGAAACCGACGAAGCCGAGCTGTCGTCGAGTTTCACCGTGCACCTCTACGACAAGCGTAGCGAGCGCACCCACGTGTTCTTCGGTCGCTACGAACACGGCCTGCGCCGGGTCGACGGCGAATGGCGGATCGCGCGCAAGAAGATCCTGCTGCTCAACGATACGATCCCGACCGTGGTGGATTTCTATTCGATCTAAGCTGCGAGCGGTCCCGGCCGTCGCCGCCGCATTGCGGCGCCGATCGCGCCCAGACCGACCAGCATCAACGCCCAGCTCGTGGGTTCGGGTACTCCAGCGCCCGCGAAGCCATAGAATGCGCCGAGCGGCTCGGCGAACGCGGTATCGGAAGTGCGGATGCGCAGCAGGTTGAGCGCCCCGCTGGCAGTCGTAAGCCCGAGATGGTTACCTTCAGGTGCAAATTCGGTGACGCTGCCGCTCCATCCGACTGGCACACGCCAGACGCCGTCGGCCGGCGGTGCGAAGGGCGCGAAGCTGGCATCGACCTGGAGCTCGGGACCATAGTTTACCGTGTATAGGGAGAAATCCGTGTTCGAAAGCCAGACGTAGTGCCACGTGCCACTGCCGTTAATATATTGCGGGAAGCCGTCGGCGGAGTCGACTGTGACAAGTCCCGTGATGACCGTGCGATATCTATAAATATACTGGCCGGACCATTGGTCGAAGAGCTCATGCAGCACCGATCCTCCGAATTCGATTTGCCAGAAGCGGGCCGCACTGGCCGGTACTGCGGCACTTATCGTCAGCAGGAGCGCTGCCAGCCAGCTAGTCCATTTCGACATGATATGCCCTCCGGGCGGTTCAAGGCGTTGTCCGACTCGGACCCGCGTCACAACCTTCTATCCTATGTTGATCATGTCGACGTGCAGTGACTTCGATCAATGCGAACGGGTCTGGCGCTACGCCGTCGGCCCGACCAGAATGAGCGCATGCTTCCCTTGCTCACCGGCATCCGCATCCTCGACCTCACTACCGTCGTGCTGGGCCCTTACGCCACGCAGATGCTCGGCGATCTCGGGGCCGACGTCATCAAGGTCGAGCCGCTTGCAGGCGACGTGTTCCGCGCCGCGCGGCCCGGCCGCAGCGCGCGGATGGGAGCGCATTTTCTCAATTGCAACCGCAACAAGCGCTCGCTGGCGATCGACCTCGCGCGCGCGGAGGGCAGGGAGGTGCTCCACCGGCTGGTGCCGGCCGTCGACGTCGTGGTGCACAACATGCGGCCAAAGTCGGCGGCCAAGCTCGGGCTCGGCTTCGAGCAGCTGCGCGCGCTCCATTCGACGCTGATCTACTGCTATTCGAGCGGCTTCGGACAGGGCGGGCGGCTCGCCGACGAACCTGCCTATGACGATACGATCCAGGCGGTGTCGGGCTTCGCCTGGCTCAACGCTGCGGACGGCGCACCGCGCTTCCTGCCGACGATCGTCGCCGACAAGGTCGCCGGGCTGCACCTCGCGGTCGCGGTGCTCGCGGCGCTCGCGTCGGACAGGCGCGGCAAGGAAGCGATCTGCATCGAGGCGCCGATGTTCGAATCGATGGTCTCGTTCCTGCTGGTCGAGCAGCTCGCCGGGCGCAGCTTCGATCCGCCGCTCGGTCCGACCGGGTATCACCGGCTGATGTCGCCGCACCGCAAGCCGTACCGGACGAAGGACGGCTTCCTCGCGATCATTCCCTATACCGGCGCGCACTGGCAGCGCTTCCTCGACCTGATTGGCCGATCCGACCTGGCGGACGATCCGCGCGTGACGGACTCTGTCGAGCGCAGCCATCACATCGATATGCTCTATGCGCTGATCGAAGAAGCGGCGCCGGAGCGAACGACCGCGGAATGGCTGACGGAGCTGCGCGCGCGCGACATTCCGTGCGCGGAGGTCAATCGCACGGAAGACCTGCTCGACCATCCGCATCTCGTCGACGTCGGCATGTTCCGCCACGTCGCGCATCCGGAGGAAGGGCCGATCGTGTCGGTGCGCTCGCCGTTCAGTGGGGATGGCGAGGCGGAGGACGTGCTGGCGCCCGAACTGGGGGCGGATACACGGGAAGTGTTGCGCGAGGCCGGCTTCGATACCGAGGCGATCGAGGCGCTGCTCTCGGCGGGAGTCGTGGCCGGCGACTAAAGGTCCAGATACCCGCGGATCTCCGCCGTAATCGCCTCGCGTGCGCGCATCGCGCCGCCCTGGCTCGCGTGCACCACATGCCATGGCCCGAGCATGTCGGCCTTCACCATCGCCTCGTAATTGGTGCGCACTGCCTTCTGCAGCGCGACATCGGCTTCATATTCGTCGTAGCTGCGATCGGTATAGCTGCGCTGGCGCTTCTGCAGGATCAGGTCGCGCGCGAGTTCCCACGGCGTGTCGAGGTAGATCGACAGCGTCGGCCGCGGCAGTGCGAACGCACCGGTCTCGAGCGAGAGGACCCAATTCATCATTGCATCGGCATCGGCGGCCGGCATGCGCGCCGCCTGATAGGCCATGTTCGAGGCGATGTAGCGATCGAAGATCACGACGTCGTGCCGCGAGGCCGCTTCGGCAATCACCTCGGCCGATTCGAGCCGGTCGAGCCCGTAGAGCACGGCCGCCGCCTTGGGGCTCACCGGCACTTCGAGCGTACCGGCGAGGTAGCGTCCCAGCGTGTGTCCGCCGACGGTCGATTGGTAGCGCGGGAACGACAGCATCGTCGCGCTGCGCCCCTCGGCGTTGAGCTCGTCGCATAGCCGTGTCGCGGCGCTATTCTTGCCGACGCCGTCTGCGCCTTCGATCGCGAGGAAGATAGTCATGCGGCGGCCCCGGGCTGCATGCGCCCGCGTCTAGGCTGGCGCGCGCCTATTGTCACGCGGCGTTGATCCGCATTCGGTTTTGGCGGAAAAGTGAGACGCGCGGCTACGAGGGATCGGTTCGCCGCCACGCGCCTCGACTCCGGCTATCGGCGCTTTGCGGCGTCGGCGCAGCCGGGAAATCTCCTTAGTGCGGGTTTTGGCGATCGGCGTCGTCAGAGACAAATGGCCTTGTGCGGTCGTGCCCGCTCGGACCTTGCCTCAATGGATCGTGCCGTTGCCCGGATGGGTGCAGAAAGTGCCCGCGAAGGGCAGGATCGCGATCAGCTCATGGCTGTCGGGCGACCAGACCGAACGCGACGAGACCGCGGGAGTCGCGGAAAAGGCCAGGCCTTCGCCATCGGTGACCACGCCGAGCGCACCGGGCACTGCGTCCTCCGGCCACCGTCCTGCGAGATAGTCGAGCAGCGCGAGCCCCGCGCGCTGCAGCTCGCCTTCCGCCGAGCCGGGCGGCGCGAAGCGCTGTGGCCCTGCGCGCAACTCGGCGCAGGTCGCGCCGTCGGGCGTCCACCAGCGGATGTGCAGCTGGCCGTCGGGTGCGCGCGCAATCCCCAGATGCAGCTCCATCCCGTTCGGGATCAAAGCCGCGGCGCGAGATGCCGTCTCGCGTGCCAGCTGCGTCAGCCGCCGGTTCGGCCGGTCGAGCATGCGCGGCCAGCCGAGCGCGGGAAAGGCGGATGCCACGGCGATAGCGATCAGTGGAGCGTGGCGCCGGCCGGTGCCGCGGTCGCCTGTACCAGCGTCTCGGCCGAAGCGACGATCTCGGCTGCGATCGTCATGTCGACATCGTCCTCGAGCATTTCGGGCGCCGGAATGGTCACGCGTGCCATGCGGTTGTGCGGCGCGTCGGGGTCCGGCAGCAGGCGCGTCTTGGGGGCGCGGCGGATGCGGGTCTCGGCCATCACGGCGAAGCGCGGATCATTGGTGACGAGGTCGGCCATCGTCTTGGCGGCGCGCTTGGTGATCTGGCGGACGCGCTCCTTGGTCACTCCGGTATCGAGCGACACATCGTCCAGCGTGCCGGTCTCGAACAGGCGGCGCTCGACGATCTCGCGGTCGCGCTGAAGCTTGGCTTCGAGCTTTTCGAGCTCGCTGGGATCGATACCCCACGTCGCGTTGCGCAGCCGCGGCCCTTCGCGGCGGATCAGCTCGGCATCCTGGCGCTTCGGGCGCGGACGGCGGCGGAGCTGTTCCATCGCTACCTTGCGGAGGTGCCCAACATAGGCGTCGATCAGGGCGACCGTCGCGGCTTCGGCGAGATAGTCCGAAGCCTCGGATTGGGTGCGATCGAGCGCTTCCTCGTCCTCGATCATCAGCTCGGGAGCCATATCGTCTTCGTTGTCGGCGCGGATCGCGCTCAAGGAGACGGTAGTGGCCTCGACCTTTTTCGCCGACGGGCGTTGATCGGTCATCAGGCGGAAGCGGAGGCTCTGCAGCTCGCCGCGGATCTGCCAGTTAACAAAGGTGGTAAACTGCGCCTTGGCCGGATCATAGGCCTGGATCGCGCGGTGCACGGCGATCGCGCAGCACTGCTCGGCGTCGTCCCAATGGGCGACCAAGCCGTACTGGCGGACGAAGTGACGGATACGCGGTGCGATCAGCTTTAGGATCTGCGCAAAGGCGCGGTCGACTGCGACCCGCTGACGCGCGCTCTGCGGCGCGTCCTTGGGCGAGTTCTCGATAACTTGTGCTACGGCCGCTTCAAGAGCGATAGTGGTCTTGGACATCGTGCTCCCCATTGCCCCGCGGCCCCCCTTTCGGCCGCTCTGACAAGGGAACAATGCCCCGGAAGAGGTTAACGACTGACTTAACCAATCGATACGTACAAACACCTACGCACATTTATTCGCGCAACGCGTGCTACGCGAAGGGGGGAGGCAGCGATGTCGGGAACGATGCGTTTCCGCCTGTAAGGCGAGGGGGTCGTGCGTGGCACGCCGCATTCGGCTCCGGTATCTTCCTTATAGGGCGGCGCGTGGGGCGAGCGCCAACTTCCAATAGAAAAAAATTTCGAGTGCGAGTGGAAAATGCCAGGTCGAGCCGCGTCGAACGGCCGTCGAACGCGGATTTTCGGGTCGGTCGCTCAGGCCGCGAAGCGATCCGGCTGCACGTGGCGGTCGATATAGCCGAGCAACCAGTCGCGATGCGCGCGGCTGGCGTCGCCTGCGGCGGCGATGCGCTGTTCGGCGCTGGCGGAGCCGACTTGCGCGTGCAGCAGCATGCGGGCGCGGTCAGGTTGGATCTGACCCTTCAGAAAGCGCATCGCGTCGCCGCTTCCGAGCTGATGGCTGAGATAGGCGGCGCGTGCGATCGTCGTGACGCTGTCGCGCGCCGGAACGCCGTTGCGCTCGAGCCGGTCGAGGTTCGACTTGGCGAAGTCGGCGATCGTGCGAATCGACGCTTCGGGATCGTACCGCAGCGACAGCACCGTCGCGCGCGCTTCGTTGCGCACCTTGCCGCGCTCGTCGAGCCAGCCATTCTGCTGCGCGACCTGATTGAGCCAGGTGCCCTTGCTCTCTGCCATGCCTGCCCAGGTGCCGCTCAGGAACTGGCCGAGCCCGGCGGCGCTCGAGCGCGGATTGCGGGACATGGTATTCCAGCTCCCGTCGCGGTGCTTGGCAGCCTCGGCGTCGATGATCGAGGCGATCGCCTGCGCCGGAACGCCGGTCCGCCGCGCGCAATCGGCGATCACTGCCTCGTAGCGTGCGTTCGCGCCGAGCGTGCAACGCGTCGGCGTGTCGCCGGCGAGCGGGTTGGGGCCTGAGACGTCGGCGGCAACCGGCGTCGCGCTTGCGGCAGGCGTAGCGTTCGCCTGGCCCGTGGCTTTGGGAATGGCGGTGGCGTCACGCGCGACCGCGAGCAGCTGGGAAAGCGCATCTTGCGGCTGCTGCTTGGTCGTGTTGGCGCGGTTCTGCAGTGCGTCGTCACGCTCGCCGTTACGATCGCCATCGCCCAGTGCCGCGCGCCACAGCCGGTTGGTCATCTCCGACTGGGCTTCGTTATAGATGACGCTTGCACGCTGCTGCGGCGAAAGCCGTGCGAGATCGGCGGCGGAAATCATGACTCGTTTCTCCGGCGGCGCGGCACGCTCAGAAAGCGTCCGGCGGATAGATCGTCGGCCTCGGCCTGTTCGGCGGCGGCTTCGACTGCTTCCTGCGCGCTGCGCCAACGCGTCTCGGCTTCCTCGATCGCGCGCATCTTGCCATAGGCTTCGGCGGCCTGGCGGCGAAGCGCGGCGAGCCGCGCGTCGGACGCTTTGTATTCGGCAGCGAGCCGCGCCTGTTCGCGCCGCATCCTGGCTTCCCAGGCGTCGCGCGCGTGCCACAACTGCTGCACCGCGCGTTCGCGTATGAGCGTGTGTTCGAGCGCGCGCTGGCTGTCGGCGGTCGCGGCGAGCGTTTCGGCTTCGAGCCGGATCGCGAGCTTGATCTCATCCACTTCGCGGGTCTGCAGGCGGAGCGCAGTCGAATAGGGAGTCATGCCGCGCTCTCCAGGATCTGCGCGAGATCGGCGAACGCGGGGCCGGCATGGCCGCGCTCGGACTTGCCCTGGCTCAGCAGCGTCTCGATGTGCGGCGCGAGCGCGACCGCGCGGTCGACTTCGGGGCTCGACCCCGCCTTATAGGCACCAAGCCGCACCATCTCTTCCATGTCGGCAAAGGTCGACAACAGCCGCCGCGCTTCGACGCGCAGCGCATTCTCGCCTTCGCTATGCGCGAGCGGCAATGTGCGCGAGACCGATTTGAGGATGTCGATCGCCGGGTAGCGCCCGCGCTCGGCGATCGCGCGGCGCATCACGATATGGCCGTCGAGGATGCCGCGCACTGCGTCGGCGATCGGCTCATTGTGGTCGTCGCCGTCGACGAGCACGGTGAACAGGCCGGTGATCGAACCTTCGCCCGGACGGCCGGGACCCGCACGCTCGAGCAGTCGCGGCAGTTCGGCGAACGCCGTCGGTGGATAGCCCTTGGTCGCGGGCGGCTCGCCGCTGGCAAGCCCAATCTCGCGCTGCGCCATTGCAAAACGCGTGACCGAGTCCATCAGGCACAGCACTTCATGGCCGTGCGTGCGGAAATGTTCGGCGACCGCGAGCGTGGTCCAGGCCGCCTGGCGGCGCATCAGCGCGGGCTCGTCCGAAGTCGCCACGATCACGACGCTGCGCGCCAGACCCTCGGGGCCGAGGTCGTCCTCGACGAATTCCTGCACTTCGCGGCCACGTTCGCCGATCAGTCCGATCACCGCGACGTCGCTCTGCGTCCAGCGCGCGAGCATCGACAGGAGTACCGACTTGCCGACGCCCGAGCCGGCGAACAGGCCCAGCCGCTGGCCGCGGCACAGCGGCGCGAAGATATCCAGCGCGCGCACGCCGGTTTCCAGCTTGGCGCCGACGCGCGTGCGTTCGGCAGCGGCGGGCGGGAGCGCCTTGATCGGCTGGGCATCGCCCCCGAGCGGCAGCGGGCCGAGACCGTCGATCGGACGGCCGAGTCCATCGATCATGCGGCCGAGCCAGGCATGCGAGGGCCGCACGGCGAATTGCGCGCCAGCGAGCGTCGCACGCGCGCCGACACCGACGCCCTGCGGATCGCTGAACGGGAGTGCGAGCGCGACGTCGCGGTCGAGCGCCGTCACCTCGGCTTCGACCGGCGGCCCCTTGGGCGCAGTGATCGCGAGCCGCGATCCGATCTGCGCGACACCGGCGAGGCCTTCGACTTCGATCAGCGCGCCGCGCACTGCGACCACCCGGCCGTGGCGGATTTCGGGCGAAATCGCACGGATTGCCCGTGCCGCGCTGGCGATGGTGTGCACCGGCCCTGCTCAGGCGCTCACGGCGCCGATTGCCGGTTCGAGACTTGCCGCTTCGCAGGCGATCAGTTCGCGGGCCGCGCCAAGCGCCTTGTAATAGTCGCCCAGCGCGGCTTCATGCGCGAAACGGACGCAGGCGACGTGCACCTTGGGATCGGTCGCCGTGCTCACCATCAGCGAGATCAGCGCGAGGATCGATTGCTGGTGCTTCTCGCGTCCGTCTGGATCAATGTAAGCCAGCATGCACGCGAAATAGAGCTGGCGCGCCGGCGTCGTAGCCTCCTCGGGGCGCATCACGTCGCGGCCGCGCAGGATCGCGGCGTGGTTTTCGAGATACAAGGTGACGCGCCCCGAGGCGCGCAGCACCGCGCCATTGACGATGGCCTTCTCGCCGTCACGCAGGGAAATTCTCAACATCGCAACGCTTCTCCGGAACTCGATGCTGGCATTATAGGAAGCCATTGCCGGGTTGCGGCGCGCAACTGGGCAAATTTTGCCGGGCACCCGGTTTTTTGGGAACGCGGCATCGGGCAAATTTTGCCGACGCGACATATTTTTCCGGGTGGTTCGTTTGGCCAGCCCGTGCGGTCTCCTAGAATATCTGAGGTAGCGCCCCGGGGAGCGGGCCGCGATAGCCATGGAGTAAACCGTTGAGCCTCTATTCCGCGCTCTACGCCGGTGTGTCCGGTCTTTCCGCGCAGTCCAGCGCTATGGCGACCGTTGCCGACAACATCACCAACGTGAACACCGTGGGCTATAAGGGCGTCGACGCCCAATTCCGCACGCTGGTCACCGACGGCCGCATCACGTCGAGTTATTCGGCGGGTGGCGTGGCGACCGTGCCCCAGGCGATGGTATCGCGGCAGGGCCTGATCCAGGCATCGGCCAGCACCACCGATCTCGCGATTGACGGCGGCGGGTTCTTCGTGACGCGCACCGCTGCGGACGGCACCGGCGAAGTCGCCTTCACGCGGGCGGGAAATTTCCGCCCGGACGAGGAAGGCTATATGCGCAACGCCGCCGGCCAGTACCTCTATGGCTGGCGCCTCGACACCCAGGGCAATTTCACCAACACCGGTTCCATCGCGGCGCTCCAACCTGTGCGCGTGAGCGACCTGACCGGAACCGCCGAGCCGACCACGCGCGTCCAGGTCCGTGCGAACCTTCAGTCTTCCACGACACCGCACGTGGGCGCCTACACCGCCGGCAATTTGGCGAGCGGCGCCGTGACGCCCGATTTCACGCGCTCGTTCGACATCTATGACTCGCAGGGCCAGTCGCACCAGGTGACGATGGGCTTCCTCAAGACCGGCGTGAACAGCTGGTCGACTGAAATCTACACCAACCCGACCACCGAAATCACTGCTTCGAATGGCACGGCCGTAACGAATGGCGTGCTGGCGAGCGGCACCATGAAATTCAACTCGGACGGCAGCCTCGATCGAGCCGGCTCCACCGCCGCGTTGTTCAATACGATCCAGCCGACGTGGAGCAACAATGCCGCATCCGTTCCGATCAACTTCGCGATCGGCACCGACAAGGGCATCGACGGCATCACGCAGTTCGGCAGCGAGAGCGCGCTGATCTCGTCGAACGTCGACGGCGGCATGCTCGGCAACCTGTCATCGGTCGACGTCAGCAAGACCGGCGTGGTCCGCGCGATCTTCGACGACGGCACCAGCCGCTCGGTGTTCCAGCTGCCGATCGCGACCTTCCAGAATCCGGACGGCCTCACGCGCATTTCGGGCAACGGCTACATCAACAGCCAGGCGTCGGGTGGCGCGACGCTGAACAAGCCGGGTTCGCTCGGAGCCGGCGCGATCCAGTCGAGCGCGCTCGAGGCGTCGACCGTCGACCTCGCGAGCGAGTTCACCAACATGATCCGCTTTCAGCGCGCGTACAGCGCCTCTTCGAAGATCATCACGACCGTCGACCAGATGTTGCAAGAAGTCGGCGATCTGAAGCGTTGATCGGGTAGGCGGAGACAGACGTGTCGCTTTCGGATATCCTTGGCACGGCCATCTCCGGTCTCGCCGGCGCGCAGGCCGGCTTGCGCACGGTCTCGAACAACATCGCGAACGTCAACACGCCCGGCTATGCCCGGCAGCAGACGAACCTGTCCACGTTGGTCGTCTCGGGAAAGACCAACGGCGTGGTCGTCGGCGAACCGACACGCGTCGCCGACCAGTTCCTCGAAGCGACTGTCTATCGCCGCCAGGGGGAGTTCGGAAAACAGGACGTAACGTCGAGCTATCTCGACCGGCTCCAGGCGCTGCTCGGCTCGCCGGGCGCGGAAAGCGGCCTGCCCGCACGGCTCGATGCGATCAGTGCTTCGGCAGTCGCCATGACGGGCTCGCAGGCCTCGGCGGAAACCGTCGCGGCATTCACCGGCAACGTCGGCGACGCGATCGATTCCGTCCAGCAGCTCAGCCAGGACGTCAGCGGGCTGCGAAACGACGTCGAATCCGAAGTCGGCTATACCACCGACAAGGTCAACGGACTGCTCAAGCGCATCTACGACCTCAACAGCTCCGTTGCGCGGCTGACCAACCTCGGCAAGAGCACCGCGGGTCCGGCCGACCAGCGCATGAACGCACTTCAGGAGCTTTCCAGCCTTGTCTCCGTCAACGTGCGCAACCAGCCCGACGGCACGGTGACGATCGAGACCGCTTCGGGGCAGACGCTGCTCGACAAGAAACTGCGCCAGATCGACTATCCACAGGCGGGGCAGGGCGTCACCCAGTCAGTCTATCCGACGATGACGATGCATTTCGCCAATGCCGATGGCAGCATGGGCGCCGCGACCGGCGAGAAGATCGACTCGGCGGCAGTCGGCGGCAAGCTCGGCGGTCTGCTCGACCTGCGCGATCGCGCACTGCCGCAGGTCACCGACAAGCTCGGCACCTTGTTCGGCGGGTTGAGCGAAGCACTCAACGCCGTCTCGAACGCGGGCTCGACCGTGCCGCCGCCCGCCTCGCTCAACGGTCGCAACACCGGGCTGGTTGCCGGCGACAAGCTCAACTTCACCGGTGCGATCAACGTCGCGGTGACCCAGACCGACGGCACACTGGTCGCCAAGACCAAGATCGATTTCACGGCGCTTGGCCCGAACGCCACGGTCACCGACGCCGTCAACGCGATCAACGCCGGGCTCGGCGGCGCCGCAACCGCGACTTTCACCAACGGAACGCTCAGCATCGCCGCCAACGGCGCCGGCGTCGGCGTGGTCGTTGCGCAGGACGACACGGCGCCGAGCACGCGCGGCGGCATCGGCTTTTCGCACTATTTCGGCCTCAACGATCTGGTGCGCAGTTCCAGCAGCACGCTGGTACCTGCGGGCTTCACCGCCAACGATCCCCATGGTTTCGCGACCGGGCAGACCGTCGACGTCGTGCTTCGCGATTCGACCGGCAAGGCGCTGACCCGCTATTCGCTCGCGCCGACCACCGGCGGCACCGTCGGCGATCTCGTCACCAGCCTCAATGCCGGTCCGATCGGCGGCTATGGCAGCTTCTCGCTCGACAATCGTGGCCGCATCCGTTTCGACCCCGCGGCATCGGTACCGGGCGCGACGCTGTCGATCCCTACGGACTCGACCGATCGCTTCGGCACCGGTCGCTCGTTCACGCAGCTGATGGACCTCACTGGCGCCTCGAGCGGGCTGGTCGACGGGCAGATTTCGCCGACCATGGCGGCGGATTCGTCGAAAGTGCCGATCGCGCGCTATCAGGACGTCGCGGTTGGCGCGAAAGCGCTCGGCGCCGGCGATATCCGTGGCACCACCGAATTCGTGAAGAAGCTCGACGGCACGATCGACCTGGGCGCCAACGGCGGCGTCACCACGATCACGCGCTTTGCCGCGACGACGCTCGGTGCCGTCGGCCTCGATTCCTCGCAGGCCAAGAGCCGCCTCGAGGACTCGACGGCGAACCGCGACGATGCGGTCAACCGTCGCGACAGCTTCTCGGGCGTCAACATCGACGAAGAGCTGTCGCAGATGGTGGTGCTGCAGAACTCATATCAGGCCTCGGCAAGAATCTTTACGATTGCGAGCCAGATGTACGAAACCCTCGTCAACATGGTGCAATAATGAGTCGCGTCGCCACCATCCCTCTCCAGCAGACGATGTCCGTGGCCATCCAGCGGAGCCAGGAGAAGCTGGCGCTCACGCAGGCGCGGCTGTCGACCGGCAAGAAGGCGATCGACTTTTCCGATCTCGGTACCGAGACGGTTCGCAATCTCTCGGCGCATTCGATGCTCGCGCGGCAGGACGCCGAAGCGACGGTAGCGAAGCGCGTCGGCACTACGCTGCAACTGTACAACGCCAACCTCGGCTCGATCGATTCCGCCGCGAGCGACTTGCACACCCAGCTGCTGTCGGCGATCGGCACCGGTCAGGCGGTCGGCATCAACGAAGCGATCGACGCGGCCTTCCACCAGATCGCGACCGCGCTCAATGCGACCGAAGGCGGCGTGCCGTTGTTCGGCGGCTCGCAGACCGACAGCGATCCGTTCGCGGCGTCGAAACTGTCCGATCTCACCGCCATGACTCCGGCGACGGCGTTCAAGAACGATTCGGTCAAGACGAGCGCGCGCGTCGCTGACGGAGTTGACGTGCAATTCGGTATCACTGCGAGCGACGTCGGCACCGACCTGTTCAATGCGTTCCAGACGCTCGCGAACCTCGGCAAGATTTCCGATACGCCCACCGCTGCCGAGAAGGCGCAGTTGGCCGCCGCAGCGGATACGATCCAGAAGGGTCTTGTCCAAGTCCGCACGATCGATGCGTCGAACGGCCGCAACCAGACGCAAGTCGAGACGCTCGCGACACGTGGCGATCAGCGTTCGCTGGTGCTCAAGGACGTTATCGCCGGTAACGAGGATGCCGATCTCGGGCAGGTCGCGCTCGATCTCACGCAGCAAAAGCAGGTTCTGCAGGCGAGCTATTCGGTGTTCAGCCAGCTCTCGGGCCTCAGCCTGGTCAATTATCTGCGCTAACGCGCACCCGCCCGGCGCTGGGCGCGGGCAGCGCGGCCGAGGCAATGTGTGGCTACGGGCCAGGCCTTGCGCATTCTCGAGAAATCACGCGGGATCGGAAGCGTGCACCAAATGTTCGGATGCGCCGCGGTCGCGGTCGATCGGCAGCGTCGCGATGCGCAGCATCCAATAGGCGATGAACGCCGCCAGCAGGAGTTGGATTGCGCGGCTCAAGTCGAATAGCTGCGTGCCCGTCACTTCTTCGGTGAGCCGAAGCGCACCGATGATCGGCGGGAGGATTTGCGTCGAGAAGGTCATGCGCACTTCCCACGGGCGATAGCTCGGCCCGAAGATGCGATCCATTGCGTTGCTCCGCCGCGTGACCATAGCGCGCGTGACGACAAAGAAGGTCGCCGACAGGAAGAACATGATCGCGACCCGTACCCAGAAGATCGACGAGCTATGGGCGCCCAGCACGCCGGCCAAGATCCATGCGGCGAGGTGGATCAACACCAGGGCATAGGTGACGAGCTGCATCCATCGCGGCACCGAAGTGTCGAGCGAGCGGCGTTCGAGCGTCGCCTGACGGCGCGTCGCGACCGGCACCAGCCGTTTGAGCAAGAGATGGCTCGCAACGCCGATCGGCGCACCCACCACGATCGCGACGAGCATCGCGCCCATTGCCAGGCTCCACAGCCACATCCACTTGGGCAGCGCGACTCCATTGCCCATCATCGGCGGATCCAACAGCCCGAATTGGGCACTGGCGAGCACCGCCAAGCTGACCACGCCGAGGCCATAGCTGAGCCAAAACGGCCAGCGACGCGACGCCAACCTACGCACGATCTCGGGATGCGCGGCGACCCATCCGGCGTTGCGGTCGACGAGCATCGGCACGAACATGCGGCGCTGGATTCCGGGCTGCACGAAGTACAGCGCGATCAGGAAGGCCGCATAGACAGCGAAATCGATCCAGTCGGTCATGCGTTCATCCTTTGGCGGCGAGCGCGAGCGCGGATTGAAAAATCGTCGAAATCTGATCGGTGCTGAGCCCGTCGGAGACGAGACTCTCGATCATGCGGCGGACGCTGCGCTCGGCCTGCCCTGTCTTGACGCGTGTGACTTCGTCGGCGGCGCCCAAGCGCACGAACGTGCCCTTGCGGCCAGCGGTCTGGATGACGCCCTGGTCCTCGAGCAGCTTATAGGCGCGCGCGACGGTATTGCGGTTGAGGACGAGGTCGTTGGCGAGCTGGCGCACCGGTGGCAGCGGAGTGCCTGCCGCCAGCGTGCCCGAGCTCACGCCCTCCTGAATCTGTCGCACGATCTGCTCGTAGACCGGCTCGGGCGCTTCGGCATTGATTTCGATGTCCATCGCTTCGTCCAGTTCGTCCTAGTATATAATAGGACAAACGGGGCGAGTCAAGAATTCGTGCCGTCGCGCGCATCGGCGCATGATGGTGGAGCGGACAGGCCGGCCGGCACTGCGACAAGCCGCCGTCGGGTTCAGGCCCTCAGTTGCCTTACGGCGTGATCAGCCGCGCGAACGGTAAGCGCCATGAAGGTGAGTGACGGGTTCACGCACGATACTGAAGCCATCTGAGCGCCATCGGTGACGTACAGGTTCGGCGCGTCATGTGCCTGACTCCAGCCGTTGAGGACCGACTTGCCCGGATCGAAACCCATTCGGGCACCGCCCATTTCGTGGATGGCATCACCGGGAACATGTTCCCCTGCGTAGCTCGAAACATTCATCAGCCCGGCGGCCTTGAGCATGGCTTCGCCCTGAACGCGAGCATCCGCCATCATGCGCAGTTCGTTGTCGCGGAAGCGGACATCGAAGCGCATCAGCGGCACGCCGAACCGATCGACTTTGTCGGGGTGGAGCGAGACGATGTTGTCCTGGTAGGGTAGGCATTCGCCGAACGCGGTCATGGCGAACCGCCACGGCCCATATTTGCGCATTCCCTGCTTCATCGATGCGCCGAACCCGACCGGCCCGGCAGGATCGCGCCGGGCGCCGCCCTGATAGCCATAGCCGCGCTTGAAGCCGATCCCCTCGTCGCGTCCGATGTTGCGGAAGCGCGGGATGTAGACGGCGCCTGGCCGACGGCCATATTCGATATATTCGCTCATGCCGGGGAATTCGCCGTAGATCCCCACGCGGAAGATGTGGTCCATCACATATTTGCCCAATGTCCCGCTGGCGTCGAAATGGCTGCGGTCACTGCCTTGCGCCCGAGAGTTCATCAGGATCTGAGTCGAAGCCATCGCGGAGGCGCACAGGAAGACGAGGTCGGCCTTGACCAGTTGGGCCTGACGCGACCTGGCATCGATGAAGCGCACGCCGGTCACGCGCCTCTTCGCGGGATCATATTCCAGATTGGTGACGACCGCGTCGGACCTGAGGGTCAGCCGGCCCGTCGCGCGCGCCGCCGGCAGCGTGACCGCCTGAGTCGAGAAATAGGCACCGAACGAGCAGCCGTTGCTACATTGGCTGCGGAACTGGCATTTGCTTCGTCCCTGTTCGGGCTTGTCTTCGGTCATGTTGGACAGGCGCGTGTGGATCAGCTTGCGCCCGGGGAATTCGGTTTCGAGACGCTGCTTGAGCCATTTTTCCGCGACGTTCATCGGAATGGGCGGTTGGAACTCGCTGTCCGGAAGGTGCGCCAGGCCTTCGTGCGAGCCCGAGACGCCGATATATTTCTCGACATAACTGTACCAGGGCGCGACGTCGTCATAGCCGATCGGCCACTCTCCATCGACGCCTTCACGCTTGTTCGCCTCGAAATCCTCGGGCGACCAGCGGAAACTCCAACGTCCCCAGATCAACGATTTGCCGCCGACCGCCCCGGGCCGAATCCAGTAGAATTTGCTGCCTTCGTCGAAGGCATAGGGATTCAGCCGATCGTCGTTGTAAAAATGCCGATTGCTCGGCGAGATATCGCCGTGGCGCGCGATGAAATAGTCGCTGTCGATCAGTGGGCCGGGCATGATGTTGCGCGCGGGAACCTCATAGGCCGGCTTGCCGTCATGGGTATAATCCTGGCCATGCTCGACCATCGTGCCGCGATCGAGCATGAGCACGCGCAGTCCCTTTTCGGTGAGTTCCTTCGCGGCAAAGCCTCCGCTTACACCCGACCCGATGACGATTGCGTCAAACCTGTTGGTCGAAGCCATGATCTTCCTCCCGGCGGTCGGTCAGGGACGCAGCGCGCGCAACGTCTGGAAACTCGTGGCGATGTCGGGAAGGTATGGAGCGGGCGCGCGATCGTTCTCGACGTAGAAATGTCCGACGCCGGCACTGCCTTTGAGCTTGAAGAGCGCCGCGAAGTCGATCGTGCCCTGACCGACCGCGGCCATGCCGCGGTCGGCGCGCATATCCTTGACGTGATAGGCGTAGATTCGCCCCGCGAGCCGGTCGATCAGTGCGGGCAGGCTCTCCCCGGCAAAGGCGGCCCAGTAGAGATCGAGCTCTATCTTCACCAGCGCGGGATCGGTCTCCTTCAGGAAGCGATCGTAGAGACTGGTCCCTCCCGGTTTGTTGGCGAACTCGAAATCATGGTTGTGGTAGGCGAAGCCGAGTCCCGCTTTCCTGAGAGCCTCAGCGAAGCGATTGAAGTTGGGCAATGCCGCCTGCCAGCCCTGTTCGCTGCGGTGCTCGTCGGTCATGTAAGGCAGCACGACCGTGTCGGCGCCGAGCGTCTTCACCATTGCCACAGATTGCTCGAATTTCTGAAGCAGCGCGTCATAGCCGACGTGCACCGAGGGCGCGCGCAAACCGAGCCGGTCCATCGTCTTGCGCAGCATCGCATGGTCCATCGCCTCGAAGCCGCCGCCACCATATTCGACCTCGCGATAGCCGATCCCGGCGACCTTCTCGAGCGTGCCCACCGGATCCTTCGCGAAGATATCGCGAACCGTGTAGAGTTGAAGCCCGATCGCCCGGCGCTGCGCGGCCGAGGCCGTGATCGGGAAATCGACGAGCGCAACGGCGGCGACGCTACCCGCGCCGACAAGCAGGTTTCTTCGGTTGAGGATCATGCGCAATAGACCTTGTTGATATTCGAATAGAGAAATGCGCCGTCATAGGCTCCTGGAACCGGCAGATATTCGCGTTCCTGGGTCATGCCGATCTCGGACGTATAATAGCCGGTGATGACGAGCTGCCGGAACGCGTGGAAGAAGTGGCTCCCGGACGGCAACTGGTTGTTCATGGCAAGCGTGAGCAGCGCGTCCTGCTGCGCCGCGCTCGCCTGCACGGCGGAAATATTATTGTCTTGAAGGCTGCGTGCCTCGATCGCGTCAAGGCCGGCGAGGATCGGCGCCCGCTCCTCCGGCTTCGCCCAATCCGCCAGCAACTTCTCGATATAGGCCGGCACGCCCGCGGCGATCGCACCGGGCGTATCGGTCGTGGGCAAAATGCGTTCGCTGAGAGCGGTCATCAGCGCGCGCTGGGCGGGAGTGAACACGGCCATGCTCGGCGGACCCTCGCGTATCACCGGTACGTCCGATCCGGGCACGACCCGCGCCGCTCGAGCGATCGGCGGAAAGAGCCCGGCGCCAAACAGCCCGACAACGCCGCCGAGCGCGGCGCGACGATCGATCACTTGCCTTCTCCCACGGAATCGATCGCGGCCTCGGCCAGCGGACGAACCCAGATGTTGCGGAACGAAACCGCCGAATTGTGGTCCTGCAGCTGCAGCGGCGCGGCGTCGGCGTGCGGCGTATAGCTGGCGACTTGCCGCCACACGGTCGTGCCAAGCATCGCTTGATGGTTCTGGACCAGGACTCCGTTGAGGAAAGCCGTGACATAGGCCGGTCGGATCAGTTTTCCGTCGGCGGCAAAGCGCGGCCGTTCGAACACGATGTCGTAGCCTTGCCACTCTCCCGGCCGACGCGCGGCATTCACCAGCGGTGGCTTCCAGCCATAGATCGCGCCGACAGTGCCGTCCGCGTAGGTCGGATTCTGATAGCCATCGAGGATTTGCACCTCGTAGCGTTGCATGAACCAGATGCCGCTGTTGCCGCGATCCTGGGAACTCTTGGATGGCGGAGATGGCGAACGAAACTCGAGATGGAGCTGGACGTCGCCAAAGCTCAGCTTCGAATTGAGATTGCTTCCACCGCTGCCAGGAGCATGCGGAGGCACTGTCATCGCGCCGCCCGCGACCGGCCAGGCGGCACCTTCGGCGTGCCATGCGTCTGTCGACTTGCCATCGAATAGCACGATCGCGTCGGCAGGCGCGCCGCCGGCAACGGCGGCCGGTGCCGTCACCACCGGGTCCGGCCGGTCGGAGTCATGGACGTGCCATTTGCCGCCGGGCAGCATCGGCGTGTCCTTGAAGCCCGGCCTGTCCTGAGCGGTGGCGGGAAGCGCGGACATCGAAATCAGACTCGCTAGTAAAGCCACATGCGAGCGTCTGGCGGTCATCCTGCTTTTCCTCATAGCGTATCGATCGCGCGATAGGCGGCAATCAGTCTTTCCTCTCCCGCGCGCCCCGCCAGCGAATTGCCGTGCTCCATGCCGATGACCCCTGCGTATCGACGCGCGCGCAGCCATTTGACGATGTTCGCATAGTTGATTTCGCCGGTCCCGGGCTCCTTTCGGCCCGGATTGTCGCCGAACTGTAGATAGGCGATCTCGCTCCAGCACATCTCCAGCGTCGGGATCAGATTCCCGGACTGGATCTGAGCGTGATAGAGATCGGCGAGCAGTTTCACCGCGGGACTGTTCACGCCGCGCGCGACCGCAAAACCTTGTGCGATCGTCTGCATGAAAACGCCCGGATGGTCGATGCGCGTGTTGAGCGGCTCCATCACCATCGCAATATCGTGCGGCGCGACGATATCGCCCGCGCGGCGCATCACGTCGATGATCCGCGCGGTCTGCACGTCCTGCGGGACTTTCGGATCCAGGAAGCCGGTGACGATCGTCATGCACTTTGCGTCGAGGCGCTTCGCGACGTCGATCGCGCTGCGGATGTCGGTCAGGAATGCCGCGCGGTCGCCATCGTCGTTTGCGCCGAGCAACGGCCGCGACAGGGACCACCTGGGCATGCTGGCGACGAAGACGCCCATTTTCATACCGCGGCTGGCCAGTGCCTTTGCCATTCGTTCCTGATCGGCCACGGGGCGCCTGGCGGCTTCGTTGTCTTCCCATGCGGGGAAGCCCTGGTCGGCAGCAAAGGCAATCTGCTCGATCAGCCCGCCGCGGCTGGCGAAACTGCCTTCGTGCGGCGCATAGCCGAGCGAGAAGCGCGCCGCGTTCGAAACGCGAGCCTCGACAGGCGCAAGCGCGGACGTCAGCATCGTCGCGGTGCCCGCAGCAAGGAGGGTACGGCGCGACACGGTCACACGCGCACCGCAGTCATTGGCCTCGCCCGGCGAGACGGTGCGCTGGATCGGCGGGCCGACCGATCGCGCTCATGTTCTGGCACCCACCTTGCTGTCGTCGCGGAAGGTGAGTTGAAACAGCAACGCGATGAACGCCGCCGCGATGGCTGGATACCACCACATGTGCTGCCAGTCTGCGATGGTCGGGGAGGCGGGCAGCCGCGCGTAGAGCAAGGCCCCGATCTGCGATCCAAGCAGCATGCCCACGCCGTAGGTGAACAACGTCAGCATGCCCTGCGCCTGGGCATTCACGCCCTTGGGTGAGGCGATCGTGCCGGTGTAGATCGCGCCGGCGACGAAGAAGAAGTCATAGCAGACGCCGTGGAGCGCCACGCCCAGATACACTGCCCACAGCGAATCGCCGCCGTCGCCGATCGCGAACAGCGCGTAACGCAGCGCCCATGCCGCCATGCCGACCAGCAGCAATGGCTTGACCCCGAAGTGCCGATACAGCCAGGGCATCGAGAACATGAACGCAAGCTCGGACATTTGCCCGATCGCCAGCGTGCCGCTGACGTTGGAGATCCCCGCCGCCCCGACATAAGGTGAAGCATAGGCGTAATACATGGCCAGCGGAATCGAGATCAGCGTCGCGCAGGCGATGAAGATCAGGAAAGAGCGCTGCCGTAGCAGGCCGAACGCTTCGACGCACAGCACTTGCCGGATCATGCCCTTGCCGTGCGGCGCGTCCTGTTCGACGTCGGGCAGGGTAAAGCTGTAGAGCCCGAGCGCAATCGACACGACCGCTGCGACGCGAAATATCTGCGGGCTGGCGGACAGTCCGATCCAGCCGATGATCAATCCCGCGACGATCCAGCCGAGCGTGCCGAACGCGCGCACGAACGGAAAATTGTCGACGCGCGTGCCGAAGCTCTTGAGTGCGATCGTGTTGGCGAGGCCTACCGTCGGCATGTAGAGGATCATGTAGCCGAGCAGCAGCCAGACGAAGGTCGTTCCGTTTTCCGGCGTCACCAGCGAGGGCAGCAGCAACAGGATTGCGCCCCCGATCAGATGCAGGATCACCATCAGCATCTTGGGACTGAAATAGCGTGCTGCGGCCATGCCGAGCAGAAAGGATCCGACGATCGAAGCGATCGGGCCGACGGAGAAGGCGTTGCCGATCAGGCTTCCGATCCCGACGGTCTGCATCACCAGCCCGAGCGTGACGTTCCAGGCGCCCCACACGAAGAACTGCATGAACATGAGCAGGCTCAGCCGCCCCGTCAGGATTGCCGACGCCGGTTGTACGGCAGCTTCGAACCCACCTTCCGCAACGGCCATGCGGCACCTCTCCCCATCCAGCTTTTCTGCTGTCCGGTGTCAGGCTAGGCAGCTCAAATGCCGATGTAAAGGATTACATCGAATTGCTGTCGACAGGCCCCGTGGCAGGCGACATGAAGCGTCATGCCGACGATAATCGAAGTCGCCGCGATCGCCGGCGTCTCCTCCGCCACGGTATCGCGCGTGCTGAGCCGGCCGGATCGCGTCGCGGAGCCGACGCGGCTTCGCGTCCTGGAGGCCATTCGCGCCTCGGGATACGCTCCGAACGTCGCCGCGCGTACGTTACGCACGTTGCGGGCCGCCAAGATCCTCCTCACGGTACCCGACATTTCCAACCCCTTCTTCGCGAGCGTGATCCGCGGCGCCGCGGAAGCGGCGCGCGATGCGGGCTATGCGATAGTCGTCGGCGACACGCGACACGACCCGCAGGTCGAGGACCAATATGCGGAGATGCTATCGCGTCGCGAAGTCGATGGGCTCATCTTCCTCGGCCATCGGCTACCCGAGAGTCTGGCCGCGCTGGTGTCGCAGCAGGGCGCATCGGCGCCGATCGTGAACGGCTGCGAATACAGCCCTGACATTGGCGTGCCGAGCGTGCACATCGACAATGCCGCGGCGAGCGACGACGCAATCGAGCATCTGATCGCGCTCGGACACCGCACGATCGGAATCGTTACCGGGCCGCCGCTCAGCCCGATCACGCGCGACCGACTTTCCGGTGCGCTCGACGCCGCTCGGCGCCACGGGCTCCAGGATCGCCTTCAGGTGCGAACCGCGGACTATTCGGCGCGCCGCGCGTTCGAGGAGGCGCGCGACCTGCTCGCGCATGAGGTCACGGCGATATTCTGCTTCAGCGACGAAATGGCGATGGGCGCGCTCAGCGCGATCAGCCAGGCCGGCCTTTCATGCCCGGGCCATGTTTCGGTGATCGGCTTCGACGATCTTCCGCTCTCGCCGTTCTTCCAGCCTGCGCTCACCACCATCGCCCAGCCCAAGGGCCTGATCGGCCGCCGGGCCGTCGAACTGCTGGTCGATATATTACGTGGAACCGAGAACCCGGAGTGGCAAGTCACGCTGCCGCACGAACTGCTGGTGCGTGAAAGCACGGGCTTGGCCCGTGCGGTCGCGGGGCGTTAGCGACCGGAGCCGTCCGCAGTCCTCCTGCCTGCAGCGCGCAACTGACTTGGGCTGTTCGCGATGGCCCTGTTCGCGGACGGTTTCATCGCGGCGACGGTGGAACCTGCTCCCGCGCCGAGCGCGCGCAATCGGCCGCTCACTCGATCAGCTGCAGTTCGATCTTCCGGAATTCGATCTGATGGCCTTCGCTCTGTAGCGCGATATAGCCCTGGTTCAGCTGCAGCTTGCCGCCCGCCGCGGCAATCAGCGGCTGTGCGTCCTTGTCTTCGGGATCGAGCTCGGGCGCTGCGTAATGAAGCACGGCCTTGCCGTTGACGAAGTGCGTGATTTCGCCATTGGGCAGCACCTCCAGTTCGGTCTTTACCCAGCTGCCGTTCGGCATCAGTCCCGAAGAGGACAGGATGCAGTGGCGGGGGTCGCGCTTGCCGTCCACCACCACGGTCGTGCCGGGTGTGCAGACATTGGCGGTCGGTTCGCGCTCAGGACGCGGGACACCCAGGATCTGCATCTCCAGGCTCACCGGAAAGGCCTGATCGCGCCGCATCGTTTCCGGCGCCTGCGCATGGAACATCAGCCCGGAATTGCTGGCCTGCCACGGCTGGATGCCCGGCAGCGATTCGCCGAACAGCCGGTATTCGAAGCGGATGCGATAGGCCTTGAGCGGCGTCTTCCAAAAGAGGTGACCGAACTCGCCGTCGAATTTCTTGTAGTTGGCGTGCGAGACGCGGATAGCGCCCTGCTCGACGACGAACATACGCAGCGGATCCTCGCCAACGATGCGGCCGGTTATCTTGGGGGTCCAACCGTTGAGCGTCTTGCCGTCGAATATCGAACGCCACTTGGCTTCGGGGGCGGGGGCCGCGCCGAGCAGCACCAACATGGGAAGAATCAAGAGTTTCATGGTCGCTCCCGAAAGGCGTTGACGTTTTGCCAACCGGTCCGGGTCGGCGCGCTCGGCGGAGGGGCAGGATCACACCGCGTGGAATGTTGATCCTATTCCCTTATGCCCAGCTTGCCCGCTGCCGGAGGTGTCCGCAAGCGCGTGCGAAGCAGTTCGCCACGAGCCTGGGTTCGCGTGAAATTGGGCCAGCGGACCTGTCCTGGTCGGTTTGTCCCCAGGAACTCGGCGCCGGGCGCCGCATCGCTCTTGCTAGCACCTGCCTCGCCGGGCCACTGCCGGGCAATGACCGCCAAGATCGACATGGGATTCGACGTTGCGGGCAGCCCGGTCGAGATCGATCTCGAGGAGCTGCTCGCGACGCGGCTGCTCGTCCAGGGCAATTCGGGGTCGGGCAAGTCGCACCTGCTGCGGCGCCTGCTCGAAGGCAGCGCGGAGTTCGTCCAGCAGGTGGTCATCGATCCCGAGGGCGACTTTGTCTCGCTCGCCGATGCGTTCGGACACATCGTCGTCGACGCCGCCGAATATAGCATGGCCGAAATCGCGCGCGTCGCGGCGCGCGTGCGCGAGCATCGCGCGTCGGTGGTGCTCAATCTCGAGGAACTCGACATCGATGGCCAGATGCGCTGCGCCGCCGCGTTTCTCTCGGCGCTGTTCGACGCGCCGCGCGACCATTGGTATCCCGTGCTCACCGTAGTCGACGAGGCACAGCTGTTCGCACCCGCCGCGGCCGGCGAAGTCGGCGAGGAAGCACGCCGCACTTCGCTCGCGGCGATGACCAATTTGATGTGCCGCGGCCGCAAGCGCGGGCTTGCCGGCGTGATCGCCACGCAGCGCCTGGCCAAGCTCGCCAAGAACGTGGCTGCAGAAGCGTCGAATTTCCTGATGGGCCGCACGTTCCTCGACATCGATATGGCGCGCGCCGCCGATCTGCTCGGCATGGACCGCCGCCAGGCCGACACGATCCGCGATCTTGCGCGAGGCGAGTTTCTCGCGCTTGGGCCGGCGATCACCCGTCGCCCGATCAGCGTGCGCATCGGCCCGGTGATGACGGCTGCCAAGAGCGCCAGTCCCAAGCTGATGCCGCTGCCTGAAACCGGCGGCGCCGGGCTGCGGGAGAGAGTGTTCGCCCCCGGCGTCGAGCAGGCCGCACAGTCGCCTCCGCCGCCGGCAGCGCCACCGATCCACGAACTGATGCGCAGCATCGCCACGCCGACGCCCGCGCCGGTACCGGCGCTGCCGCATCTCGAGCCGAACGAGCAGGTTTCGGTTCGTGCCACTATCATCGCCGAGATCGCTGCCGGCGATGCGCGCCAGCCGCTCGCCGCGCTCTACCAGGATTTTCTCGTCCGCTGCCGCATGCGCGGAGTGGAGCCGGCCGTGGCTATCCACGATTTCCGCCTGCGCCTGGCAATGGCCCGCGCTGGAATTACTGACGCGGATGGCTGGGACGAAGCGCTCGCGCTTGCGGCTGCGTTGCCCGAGGAAATGCTGGCACCATTCCTGGGCATCGCCCATGCCGCACGCGAGGGCGCCGCATGCCCGAGCGACGCAGAGATCGCCGCGCTCTACGGCACCAGCTCGCTCGGCCGCGCACGGCGCATGCTCGCGTTCATCGAGGAAAAGGCGCTGATCGTGTGCCGCACCGACCTGTCGGGCAAGCGCAGCGTGAGCCTGCCGCATCTCGGCTGGACGACGGCGGCGGCGATTCCCGACCCGGCCGCCGTCGAGCGCGGCGGCAAGCCGTTCGGCGGAACTCGCGAGGCACGCCTGCGCGCGGGTTGATTCTGTCCGAAACTTGATCATGCCCCGGGCATGATACAGAAACGGAAAATTCCTATTTCGTTGCCGATGCCTAATCCGGCAACTTTACGCGCCATCGGGCATGGCGTAGGCTTGCGCAGCGGCCAATTCCACGCGGACCGCTCCAAACGAAAGTGGAAAACAGGGGAGGACCTCATGCCAAAGCTTGCTGCGCTTGCTGTTTCCGTTGGTGTGCTCGCGGTTGTCGCGACCTGGCTGTTTCTCGATGTCGATCCCGTCAAGACCGCCAACCTCCAGGTGTGGCAGGCGTTCATCGCCTGGGGGTGCCACTTCCAGTCCGGCGGCAAGTTTGCCGGTACGCAGACAGCGTTCGTCGGCATGAGCTTCGGCGCGCTGGTCGGCATGGCGGCGATGCTGCTCGCGCCGAATATTCCATCGGCCGATTGGGGAGCCCCAATCGCAGTGGGCCTCGGCGCGACGGTGATCGTGCTGGCATCTTCCATTCCCTGGCTCGCAGTGATCCCGGCGAGCGTCTACGGCTTCGCTGCGATCGCCGGTCTGGCGTTGCTCAAGCCGGGCATGACCGCGACCGGCGCGCTGCTACCGACGCTATTCTCGGTGCTGATCGGAGCAGCGTTCGGCTATGTTTCGGAAATGGTCGCGGACGCGCTGTCGAAGAAGGACGTCGAGCCGCTCGCCGCCGGCCGCGCGGCCTGATTTTCGCCGCTGGAGTGCGGGCGGCACCCGCTCTCCGTTCGACGGGCATGCCGGCCGCCGTCGGTTCGGAACCTTGAGCCCCTTGCGAAAGGGCTTAACGGGCCTTGTGCACTTCGAGCAGGTCGCCGAGCGCGCCAGCTGGGCTCGCGGTCGGGATCGCGGCCATCGCCGCTTCGATGCTATCGGGATCGATCTGGCCGACTGCGCGGGTCAGTACATCGAACGCGCCGGCGCTCGGCAAGCCTTGGAACGCCCCCGCATAGCGGCCGTGAAGCTTGGTAAGGCCATCTTCGCGACCGAGCATCGCGAGTGCGATCGCATAGCGCAGCACTTGCGCCTGGCCGACGTCGTTCAGCGCATGCGGCGCGGGCAGATCGGCCTCGCCTTGCGCGAGCCGTGCCCAGTTCTGCGTCTTCCACGCGATTTCCGCACGGAACGTCGCAGCACCCGGCACGTCCTGCACGGCGGCCTCGGCTACCGTCGGCTTGCCGAGCTGGAACAGCGCGACCGCTTCCATGCGCTTGCGGTCCCAGCGCATTTCCTGGGTATAGTCGGTATCTTCGGTGGTGCGGATCGCTTCGAGCGCGCGATCGGGATGGCCGGCCAGAATATGGAGCATCGCGACACGCACCGAGAGCGGCCCCCGCGCGACGTCCTGGGCGCGGTGGTCGAGCTGATATTCGACGAGTTCGGCCGCGCGCGCAGGCAGTCCGGTGGCCTGGAGGCGATCCGCCAATTGCATCGCGAGCGCATCGCCGTCGGCACCGGCCGGCGCGAAATCGCGATACTCCCAATAAAGGCCCGCGGCGTCGGAAACCGGCACCTTGCTTCCGGGCGTCAGCGCGCCGGAGAGCATCGCCTGCACCGTCGCGAGCAAGCCGGCCGCCTCCGGTCCGGTGTCGAAGTAGCGCAACAAGCCGGCGCCCGCCTGAAGCGCGCGCGGCACGTCGTCGCGCGCGCGCGCCAGATGATAGGCGAGCTCGAGATCGCGGCGTTCTATGCTGCCGCCCCGCCATCCGAAACGGATCGCGTCGAGCTGGTCGAACGCCTTCGCCGGGGCGAGCTTCCCGGCGGCCAGCCCGGCTTCGACTCGCGCCAGCCGCGCATCGAATCGGGCCTGCAGATTGTCGGATTTTTCGGCCGCGTCGAAGCGCTTCAGCGCCAGGGGAAGCTTGCCGAGCGCAGCGAACGCGCGTCCGCGCAGCACATTTGCTTCGGGATTGTCGGCGGGAAGCGCCACCAGCCAATGCGATGCCACCTTGGGCAGCTTGGCTGCGAGCGCCGCGCGCACACCGGCGAGACCGAACGGCACGCGGTCGGCACCGCGGCGCTGGTTGACCGCGCGAAGCGCGCAGTTGAACTGGCGCGCCGCCTGCACTGCGTTGCCGAGCTGCTCATAAGCGCGGCTGCGCCACGCGCACGCTTCGGGATTGGCAAGCAGTTGCATCGCGGTCATCGTCTCGAGCGCTTGCTTGCTGCGATTGAGTCCGACCAGCGCGGCCCCGCGCGCGAGCTGGAACGACGGCACGAGCGCGAGGTCGCTATCGGCAACCAGCATCGCGTCGAGCACGCCGAGCGCTTCGGGCGCGTGATTGGTGCTGATCAGCCGGGCGGCATAGGCCCAGCGTGCGGCCGGCCGCGCGTTTGGTCGCGCACGCGCGATCGTGGCATAGCCGGCACCCTTGCCGATCGTGGCCCATTGCAGCGGGCTGGTGACGATCGGCCGCCGCGCAAGTGCGTCGGCGAAGCCGAGCGTCGGCGGCGCTGGAGTCGGCGCAGGCGTCGACGTGGCGGCTGCTGCCGCGGCGAGCGCCAGCAGCGCGCGCATTAACGGAAGAACGCGGCCATCGCGGCCGCTCCGCCGACCGCGCTTGCAAGCACGAACAACAAGGCGGCGATGATCCACCCGCTCCCCGTCGAGCGCTCGGTGGCGAGCGCCATCGCTCCGGAAGCCGCGGCGGCCTCGGTCTCGGCCAGCAGGGCACCTTGCGACCGTGCGGATGCGTTGACGGGCTTGCCGCCCGTGACGGGGCCGGGATCGCGCGCTGATGCCGCGGGCGGTCCCGCTGCGCGTGCGGCCGCGCTCGGCTGCGCGGAGGGGGGCTTCTGTCGGTCGGCGACGACACGAATCTTCTGCGGGCGCTGGTCAAAGCTCATTCGATTTCACCTGATCTTCATTTTATTATAGCAAGACCCACGTCGTGGGGGACGTCAGTAGGCGTCGGAGTATGTGCGTTGCGTAAAGACGTAATGGTCGCGGCCTTGGTTGCCGCGGGACTGGTGGCGTCTGCGGCCCGGGCCGAAGGCGAAAGCTCTGCTCCCCAGGTCCACTTCGTCGACATGGACGAAATCAGCGTTCCGATCGTCGACGGCAGCCGCGTCGACGGCACGCTCCACGTGAAGCTGGTGATCGATGCCGCCGACGCCGACGTGGCGACTCGGCTTAACGACAATCTGCCCGCGTTGCGCCAGGCGGCGCTCAGCGCTTCGCTCGAATTCGCGCGACTCCAGGCCTCGGCATTCGCGCCGGTCGACGTCTCCGCGCTCGATACGGCGCTTACCGGCGCGATATCCGCGGTCGACAAGGCCGGTTCGCACGTACTGATCGTCGAGGTTTCCGCGCGCCGCGAATAGGTTACCCGCGCGAACGCTCACCGATTCGAAGCCACGCTCGGCCGCGACGGTGAGGCGGCTCGCTCCGGCTCGGCCGCGGGCTTCGCCGCCGCCACGGGAGGAAGCGGCGCGGCATTGGCCTTCTTGCGCGCCAGCGCCATGGTCAGCGCCGCCGCGCCGCGTGGCGTCATCTTCGCCAGTATCATGCCGGTCGCGCGATCGCGCATGCGCTGCGCGACTTTCATCTGCACGTCCATGTCGAGCTGCTCGAACACCAGCGCGGCTTCGGCGGGTTTCATCGCCTGGTAGATGCGCGCCAGTCCGTCGAACTGCTCGTCCGCGGGAGGTGGCGCGGCGGCCGCTTGCGGCGGCTGACCCTGTTGCGTTTCAAGTTGCGACTTGAGCCGCGCCTCGGCCGCCTTGGCGGTGGCTTCGCGCAGGTCCATCTGGCGGGCGGCTTGCGCCGCGGCGGAGTCGCGTGCGCTCAGATCCTGATTGATCGCGGTGCCCAGCCGGTTCGATTGCGGCGCGATCCCGAGTGGTGCGGCGAGCGTGACGCCGTTCGCCACCACCGCGGCGCCCGACGCCAGGATCATCAGGGCAAGGAGCGGAGGCTTGGCCATTTCAGTCGACCAGCGCCTCTTCGACGATCTTCTCATCGTCGGCATCGGCCTCGGGCGCCCTTGCCGCGTTGGCTATGCTCGATGCGGTGGCGATGCGCTCGGCGATCGCGTCGCCGATCCCGATCATCACGTTGAGCTCGTCGCGGATCGCCTTGGCTTCATCGAGCGTCGCGGCATTGGCCGCGGCATCGCGCCCCAGCGTGGTTTTCATGTCGGATAGCACGGCACGCGCCAGCCCGGTCGCCTTGTCGAGCGACTGCACCACCTGGCCGAGGCTGCCGTCCTTCACTGCGCGCAGGCTGCGCATCAAGCGCATGCTCTGCACCAGCACGGCGCAGCACAGGATCATGCACGCGAAATTGGTCACCAAGGTAAAGGTCATGGCTGAGTCTTTCCGATACTGGAGACGAGACGGACGGCGACGCGGTTCGAACGCTGGCCGATCTGCGCGCGGCCGAGCGTGACGCCGCCGCATTGCAGGTCGAGCGGATCGTCGGGGCCATTGGGCAGCCGCAGCGTCTGGCCGATTTCGAGATTCCCGAGCTCTTGCAGCGACATCTTGGTCTCGCCGAGCACGACGTTGACGTCGGTCATCGTCTTGCGGATCTCGGCGGCGAAGTGCGCCTCCCAGAAACCGTCGCGGCCGCTCTTCTCGCCCATGAACCGCGCGACCAGCTTTTCGCGCACCGGCTCGAGCGTCGCGTGCGGAAACAGCAGCGCGAGCTTGCCGCCGCGGCCGTCGAGATCGATGCGGAAAGTAGCGACTGCGCAGATGTTCGAGGGACCGGCGATGAACGCATAGCGCGGATTGGACTCGATGCGCTCGATCTCGATTCCGATCCGCTCGATCGGGTCGAACGCCTCGGCGAAGTCCTTGAGTACCAGGCTGAGCATCTTGCCCACGAGGCCGGTTTCGATCGAAGTGAAGGCGCGACCGTCGATCAGCGTTTCGGAACGATGGCCCGAACGGCCGCCAAGCAATGCGTCGACCACGGCGTAGATGAGCCCGGGCTCGACCGTCGCGAGCGCGTAGTTTTGCCAGGGGTGGATCTGGAACACGCCGACCATCGCCGGCAACGCGACGCGGCCCATGAACTCGCCGAACCGCACCGACGTGACTTCCTCGAGGCTGACGTCGATCGCGTCCGAGGTCAGGTTGCGCATCGTCGAGGCAAAGCCGCGTACCAGCCGGTCGCACACCACTTCGAGCATCGGCAGGCGCTCGTGGCGGATGACCTTGGATTCCAGAACGGCGCGCAGGCCCTTCTTCTTCTCGGCCGGCGCGCCGAGATCGCCGAATAGCGCGTCGATGTCGGCCTGGTCGAACTTGCCTTCCTCGCCGCCGCTGAACGACATCGGCGGATCAGGAAGCGCGAAGTCCTCGAATTCCTCGAAATCTTCGAATTTCTCGGTCATTGCTGGATCAGGTCCTGGATCAGAATGTCGTCGACCATGCCCTCGCCGAGCGCATCGTGCGTGCGAGAGAGCAGCTCTTCCTTGATGCGGAACACCGCTGCCGAGCCGGCAAGATCCTCGGGGCGGAGCTCGCGCAGGAATGGCTGAAACGCGTCGAGCACCAGCGGGATCTGTTCCTTGAGCGTCTGCTCGGTCGCGTTGGGGCCGGCGACGAGCATGAAGTGCACCTTGAGATAGTGCGGATTGCCGTCCGACGTGCGCAAGTTGACCAGCATCGCCGGCACATCGACGAAGGCTTCCTTGCCTTCGTGCTTGGCCTCCGCGGCGACCGCGATCTTCGCGCCACCCTTCTTGCCGAGCAGGAACCATGCCGCGCCGCCACCGCCTGCGGCGAGCACCGCGAGCACCGCCACGACGATGATGATCAGCTTCTTCCTCGATTTGGACGCAGGCTTCGAGATCGACTCGATCTCGGTTTCGTCGCCTTCCTCATAGAGCACATCGTCCGACATATGATTTCCTGTGTTCTCCGCACCCGACGGCAACTTTGTTCCTATTATAGAGGCGTGGCCGGCAAATGTTGCCTAGCCCGAAGGTTTTTGAAGGAGCGAGGAGGCACATGGACGTTTCTTCCTACGTGCTGCTCAGTCAGGAGACGGCGCTACGGCGTCGGCTGGACGTGGCCGCCAATAATATGGCGAACATGAGCACGGTCGGCTTCAAGCGCGAGGCGCCGGTATTCCACGAATATGTCGAGACCGGCGACGCCGCGCCCGATCCCGCGAAAAAGACCTCTTATGTACTCGACTATGGCACGATCCACGACACGCGCGCCGGCGCGTTCCAGGCGACGAACAATCCGCTCGACGTGATGATCGATGGCCCCGGCTATCTTTCGGTCGAAGTCCCTGGCGGTGGCACTGCCTATACGCGCGCGGGATTCCTTCATGTCTCCGAGGCCGGCGAACTGACGACGGCGGGCGGCCAGCGCATCCTGGGCGAAGGCGGCAAGCCGATCACCGTTTCGCCCGAGGATGCCGGCCAGTTGTCGATCGGTGCCGACGGTACCGTCAAGGGAAAGACCGGCGCGCTCGGGCGCATTGCCGTCACCACCTTCGGTAACGAAGCCAGCGTCAATCCGCGCGGCGACGGACTATACGACGGGCAAGGCGGCACCGAACTGCCGGCAGCACAGATCAAGCTGCGCAGCGGCGGCGTCGAAGGATCGAACGTCGATCCGATCGTCGAGACCACCGACATGGTCGAGATCCTGCGCGCCTATCAGACCAGCCAGCACCTCGCCGATTCCATGAACGACATGCGCAAGAATGCGCTCAACCGGCTGTCGAAGATCAGCTGACGCACCCTCATTAGCCAAAGGACCAGCAGATGCGCTCCCTCTCGATCGCCGCGACCGGCATGCTCGCGCAGCAGACCAACGTCGACGTCATCTCGAACAACATCGCCAACATGAACACCACTGCCTTCAAGCGGCAGCGCGCCGAATTCCAGGACCTGCTCTACCAGGATGTCGCGCGCCCCGGCGGCGCGACCAGCGCACAGACCAATGCGCCGACCGGCATCCAGATCGGCAGCGGCGTCAAGGCCGGCGGAGTCTATCGCATCAGCGAGCAGGGCACGCTCACCCAGACCGAGAATCCCTATGACATGGCGATCCAGGGCAATGGCTATTTCCAGATCACGCTGCCCTCGGGCGAGACCGGCTATACGCGCGACGGCGCGTTCCAGCTCTCCGATCAGGGCGAGCTGGTGACGAGCGACGGCTATCCGGTGCAGCCCGGCATCACCGTGCCGCAAGGCACCGTCGGCTTCACCGTATCGAAGACCGGCGAAGTCCAGGTCACTACCCAGGGCAACCCGCAGCCGCAGACGATCGGACAGCTCGAGCTTGCCAGCTTCATGAACGAAGCGGGACTCGAGGCGAAGGGCGGGAATCTGTTCATCGAGACCGCGGCCTCGGGCGCGCCCAATGTCGCCGCGCCCGGGCAGCCCGGCTTCGGCACGCTGACCCAGGGGTTCGTCGAAGCCTCGAACGTCAATCCGGTCGCCGAAATCACTGCGCTGATCACTGCGCAGCGCGCGTACGAAATGAACAGCCGGATCGTGAAGACGGCCGACGAGATGCTGGCGACGACCAGCCAGATGCGCTGATGCGTCGCGCGCTGCTTCTCGCCGCCGGTATCATGCTGCTGCCCCAGGCCGCGGCGGCGCAGACGCTGTCGCCGGCGCAGGTGCGGCAAGCGCTTGGTATCGGGACGTCGCCCGTACAGGCAGGATCCGGCTACGCGCCCTCGATGCAACCGCAGCAGGCGACGGGCTATGCGCCTCCGCTGCAGCAGCAGATGCTCGTCCCGGTGCTGGCGCACGCCGTGCAGCGCGGCGACCGGCTGACCGCAGGCGATTTCACCGAGGATCAGCTGCCGGCCTATCGCGGACGCGATGCGATTTCGCCGCGCAACGCCGAAGGCATGGAAGCGGTGCGCAACATGCCGGCGGGCATGCCGCTCCGCGCAACCGACGTGATGACGCCACGACTGGTGCGCCGCGGCGAGCCGGTGACGATCCGCTATGTCGCGGGGCCGCTCGTCATTTCGGGCAGCGGACGTGCGCTGGTCGATGGCGGGCAGGGCGACGTCGTCCGCGTCGTCACCGAATCGAGCCGAACGATCGATGCGCTGGTCGATGGCCAGGGCGCGGTACGGATCACCAACTGATGCAGGCTTCCGTTCGCGCCGAGCTTGCCGAAGGTCCGTTGGGCCGCATGCCGGGGGGCGTGCGCGCGCGAGGGATCTTCGGCGACCTCGGAGCGAACGGGTGTGGGGAGTAAATTTCGTGAAGAAACTGGTTGTCGTTCTCCTTCTCGCCACCACGCTTTCGGGTTGTGGTGTAACTGGCCGCCTCAAGAGCATCGGCAAGGCGCCGAGGCTGTCGGCGCCCGACCAATATGACGTCGCCGAGGTCGAGCCGTCGCTGTCGGTGCCGGCGGACCGCATCGGCCGCCCGGCACGTGCGCCGGCAACGCCGCAGCAACAGCAGCAGGCAGTGCAGTCGGTGCCGACCGCGTCGCTCTTCCGTACCGGCGCCGGCGCCTTCTTCCGCGATCAGCGTGCGTCGAAGACCGGCGACATCCTGACGATTCGCATCAACATCGCCGACAAGGCCGATATGGGCAACAACACCTCGCGCTCGCGCGGCGGTGCGGAGAGCGGCGGCGTCGGTGGCCTGCTCGGCATCGGACCGGTCGCCAAGGTGCTCGGCGCCAATGCGTCGCAGACGCTCGAGACCAACTCGGGCTCGAAATATACCGGTTCGGGCACGACGGCGCGCTCCGAGACGATCAACATGACGATGGCCGCGATCGTGACGCAGGTGCTGCCGAACGGCAATCTTGAGATCCGCGGCCGCCAGGAAGTGCGCGTCAACTTCGAGATGCGCGAGCTGATCATCAGCGGCATCATCCGCCCCGAGGACATCAGCCGCGACAATTCGATCGCGCACAGCCAGATCGCCGAGGCGCGCGTGATCTACGGCGGAAAGGGCCAGCTGACCGACGCGCAACAGGCGCGCTGGGGCCAGCAGATCTACGACGCGCTGTTCCCGTTCTAAGGATCCGGGAAGGCCAAGGAGAAGCATGCAACGCGCCCGCAAGGGCGCTTGCAAAACCCGCGACGGCTGCTAAACGCCGTCGCCTTCCCGGAAGGTGTGGGGCCGTAGCTCAGCTGGGAGAGCGTCGCAATGGCATTGCGAAGGTCAGGGGTTCGATCCCCCTCGGCTCCACCAAATCGTCTCGGGCACAGCGATTCTACGTGTCCCTTGCGACCGCGCCGCCGATTACGCCCCTGAAAGCGTTATTCCCTGCCGGCCGTCGCGACTCTCCGCTTTGGCTCGCCGATTTCCATACTCGAGAACCCAGGAAGGTAGCGGCTCAGCAGGTCGAGCACGCGCGCATCGTCCGCCGCCAGGCATGCTTGTTCGAGCTCGGCGAGCTGGTTCCGCAGCAGGATCAATTCAGCACGCTCACCGCCTATTGCGCAGGCAATTTTAGGTCATGCGGTGCCGCCGGTCCAACCCGAACTTGCATCCTCACGACGCAAGGCCGGTTCAGACCGGATTGCGGCCGACGAAGAACTCGCGGAATGGATCCATGCTGGGGTTGAGCCCGGAATCAATCGCGGCCTTGCGCAGCGCATGCATCTGCGGATCGTGGATACGTTGTGTCGGCATGCGGAGCGGCCCGCCATTATAGCCCTGCAGCCAACCTTGAAACTTCCACGCCTGGCGATTGATGAAGCAGCCGCCGTTGAGCTGCGGGGCAAGTGCCTGGCGAACCTTCCGTGCAGGATGCATGCGCCAATAGATTTCGGTCGCCTCGTCGAATCTGCCGGCGCGTAGCAGGTTGAATACCTTGGGAATCAGCGGTCCCCAGAATTCATGATCGCTTGTCGCCGAAAGCTGAATCGGCATCACCTGTGACAACGGTATTAGCTCGCCCTCGATCGGCATCGAGATCACGACTTCCTTGCCGAACAATCGGTCGCATTCGATCACCGACTGGATCGAGGGAAACCCGCCCTCGGCCTTGATCGCTGCGATATTCGGACAATCGTCGATCAGGCGCCGAAGCAGGCTCGCCGGGATGTCCGACGGGTGAATGCGCGAGGAGAAGCCCCATAGGAACATCGGGAACAGCATCACCGCGAGGTTGGTCGCGTCGCACACTGCCTTAGTGTAGTCGTAGATGTCCTGCTCGGATTCCGGATAGAAATTGGGCGGATAGCTGAGCAGCACGAATTCGGCGCCGGCAGCCTCCGCGCCACGGACGGCCTCGATATTCTGTTCGAGATTGCTCCAGCTGGCGTGGTGCGTGATCACCAGGCGGTCGCCCGCCTCGTCCTTCAGGATGCGCAGGAACTCGAGATATTCCGGCAAGCTGATCGACACTTCCGAAACACCGAGCGTACCGATGAAGCCGTGCTCGATTGCAAGCCGGGCATCGTGCCGGATCGCCCGTTCGTTGATCGCCTTGAGGCTGCTGGTGAATGAGGGAATCGTACAATTGACCACGCCGACAAGGCGCTCGCGCGCCCATTCACGCGCTTCATTGCGTTTGTAGCTTGTCGACATGAATCACCTGCCTTTGTTCACGGGGGCGATGCTGACCGGGAGCGGCGTGCCGGCACCCACTGCGCGTGCGCGACGGGCGCACATCGCGGCAATCGCCAGATCCTGGATCGCGGCGCCGACCGACTTGTAGAGCGTGATTGCATCGTTCGAGGCGCGGCCCGCACGTCGGCCGCCGACGACTTCGTCAAGACCGATCAGCCTGTCCGCGAACGCAACCCCTGCGGCCGTTGCCGCGATCATGTCGCCAGTGTCGCGCGCAACTTCCTCGACCATGTCCGCGACGATGACGTCGGCGCGCCGGATCACTTCGGGGTCCAGCTCGCGCTGCTCGGGCAAGGTGGAACCGATCGACACGATCGTGGTCCCCTGACGGAGCCAGGCGCCGTGCAGCGTTGGCGACTCGTCGCGCGAACGGGCGGCGCAGACGATGAAGTCCGCAGCTTCGACCGCTGCGCGGGCGCTCTCGGCAGCGGTGATGTCGAGCCTGAGGTCGGCGAGTTCGGTGCGGAAACGCTCGCGGCTGGCGGGATTGGGACTGAATACCGAGGCCGACGCAATCTTGCGAACCGACGCGAGGGCGCGGAGGTGCGTCTTTGCCTCGAAGCCCGAACCAATAACGGCGACACGTAGCGCGCCCGGTCGCGCGAGCAGGTCCCCCGCAAACGCCGAAGTCGCAGCGGTGCGAAATCCGGTCACCGAACTGCCGTCGAGCAGGGCGACTAGCGCCATATTCTCCTGGTCAAACAGCGAAATCAGATACGACGCCGCCTTGGCCTTCATCGAAGCTGCGATCAGCTTGGCGCCCATGACACTGCCATCCGGCGAAATCCCGCTCAGCGTACGCAGCCAAATGCCATCCCCCCGCGCCATCGTCCGCGGCGGGAACATGGCCGGACCAGGCGCCGCGCCATAGGCAGCGCGCAATGCCAAGATCGCTTCCTGCCAATCGAACACGGCGCGCACGTCGGCGTCGGTCAGAAACAGCGTCGGGTTCAAGGGGCTCGCTCCGCTTCCCAATGATTCGATTGAGCAATGATATTATCCCATATTGATGCGTGTCAATTTTAGATTGATGCAATTGCGCGGGGCGGCTACTTTCCCTTATGTCGCCGGAAAAGAGGAGGCACGGATGGTCGCGGACGAGAAGCGGCTCCGTCATGTTGTCGATGAGGCGATGCGGGCCGGGGAGCTGCGCTTGCCCCCCGAACCCAGGCTGAGCGAAATATTGGGCGTTTCGCGCGGACGCGTTCGGACATTGCTCAAGCGCCTGGAGGCCGAGGGACTGATTTGGCGACATGTCGGCAAGGGCACGTTCGTCGGCCAGCGGCAGCTCGATCCGCATTCCGGCAATTGGGCTGCGTCGATCAGCGTCGACGACGTGATGAGCGCGCGTTTGCTGCTCGAGCCGCAACTCGCCGCGCAAGCCGCCATTCACGCGACATCCGCCGATGTCGAGGCGATGCGCCAATGCATGCTCGAGATGACGGCAACGACGTCATTTCTGCAATGGAAGCGGTTGGACGACAGGCTCCACCGCTTGGTTGCGGAGGCAACCCATAATCCACTGCTCCTAGTGCTGTACGAAACGATGCGCGCGCAGCTGCTGGCGAGCCTGGAGTTGCGGATGGAGAAGGTTTTCGGGGCGCTGCCCGGTCCAAAGGAAGCGACCAGCCACGAACATCACGCCTTCATCGAAGCCATCGCTGCGCACGATCCAGGGGGGGCCGAGACAAGGATGCGCGAGCATCTGGCGTCGGTGCGTCGCACTCTGTTCGGCTTGCGCTGAGGGCCCCTGAATGAGCGGCACCCGCCGCATGTCGCGGATGACCTTTATTTGTCCGACAAATGTCTTTATCCGACCCCGGTGCTACCGCTACCATTCCACACGACGGGTAACGGTAGCGCGCATAAGCGTGCGCCACTCGCGCTCGCGAGAACGGCGTCGGCCGCTACCGACGGCGCGAATAGGGGGGAATGGATGAAAGGCATCACGGTCCTGGTCGGTCTGTCGGCGTTGCTGGCGGTGCCCGCCACCGCGAAGCGGGACTCGAGCCACGCCGGAGCGACTCCGGTCCGAACGCATCCGGCCCAATTCAAGCCGACCGGCCTCGACGCCCGTGGCCATTTGCAGGCGGTTGCCCATTCCCCGTCGGCCGGCTTTTCCTACGTGCGCCTGGCGAACGGCGTGCAATTGCACGTCGGAGCCGTCACCAAGAACCTCATTTTCTATGGTTCGCAGACGGTGCGCGTGAACGCGAATCTCGGCGCGAACTACTGGACGGCGCGCAGTCTCGCCGTCATCGGCACGCCGCAGCCAATCCCGTTCACGATCGCCGAGACCGATGCCGCGCTGACCATCCGCAGCGCGAAGCTGCAGATCATAGTCGCCAAGTCCACTGGCGCGATCCGCTTCCTCGACGCCGCCGGCAAGCTCTACACCGAGGAAAAGGCCGACGCGCCGCAGACGGTCGCGAAGGTCACGATTTCCGGCACTCCTTCGCTCGAAGTGACCAACCGCTTCACGCTGCGCCCCGACGAGGCGCTCTACGGTCTCGGCTTCAACGCCGAGGACAGCAGCAACCGGCGCGGCAAGAACCTGCTGCTCGTGCAGACGAACGTCGGCATCATCATTCCGGTACTGATGTCGTCGCGGCGCTACGGCGTGTTGTGGGACACCTACTCGCAGATGCGCTTCAACGACGATGCCGGCGGCGCGTCGATGTGGGCGGAAAGCGCGCCCGGCGGCGTCGACTATTATTTCATGGCCGGCGAGACTCCCGACGCCGTGGTCGGCGCCTATCGCGCGCTCACCGGTCAGGCGCCCATGGTGCCCAGGCAGGCCTTCGGGCTGTTCATGAGCAAGGAGCGCTACAAGACCCAGGCGCAACTGCTCGACGTCGCGCGCACGTTCCGGCGCGAAGCCTTCCCGCTCGATTACATCGTGCAGGATTGGCAATATTGGGGGTCGGACAAGGACGGCAGCTGGAGCGGCATGACCTGGGATCCCGTACGCTATCCCGATCCGGCCGGCATGGCGCGCGACCTGCACGCGATGAACTTCAAGCTGATGGTGTCGATCTGGCCGTCGATCGGCAACGATACCGTGCTCGCGCACGAGCTCGATGCGCACGGGTTGCGGTTCGAGCCGCTGCACTGGATATCGAAACACGCGCGCGTCTATGATGCCTATAGCCCGCTCGGCCGGCAGATCTATTTCAAGCATGTCAAATCGGGGCTGCTCGACAAAGGTGTCGACGCGCTGTGGATGGATGGCACCGAAATCGAAGTGAACAGCGCGATGTGGAACGCGCAGGACAATATCCGCGACACCAAGGCGCTCGGCGCCAACGCACTCGGGGACTTCACGCGCTATCTCAATCCCTATTCGCTGCTGACGACGCAGGGCACGTACGACGGTCAGCGCGCGACGAGCGACAAGCGCGTGTTCACGTTGACGCGTTCGGCCTGGGCCGGCGCGCAGCGCACCGCGGCGGCGTCGTGGAGCGGCGACATCTTCTCGAGCTGGAAGACGCTGCGCCAGCAGCTTGCCGAGGGCGTGAACGTCACCGTCACGGGCAATCCCTATTGGACGCAGGATACCGGCGGCTTCTTCGTCGCCGACTTCCCGGGAGGGGAAAAGAATCCCGCGTGGCGCGAGCTCTATGCACGCTGGCTGCAATTTTCGGCGTTCAATCCGATCATGCGCATCCACGGCACCGATGTCGAACGCGAGCCCTATCGCTTCAAGACGATCGATCCACCGGTCTATGCGTCGCTGCTCGCCAGCACGCGGCTACGGTATCGGATGCTGCCCTATATCTATGGGCTCGGCTGGCAAGTGACGTCGCACGGCTATACGCTGATGCGACCCTTGATGATGGATTTCCCCGACGATCGCACGACCGATACGATCAACGACAGCTTCATGTTCGGCCCCTCGCTGCTCGTTCATCCCGTCACGCGCCCGATGTACCATATCCTCCCGCCGCCCGCGGCCACGATCCCGACCGAGTTCCTGCGCACGCCCGATGGCCAGCCGGGCCTCGCCGTCCAATATTTCGAAGGCGAGCATTTCGAGCAACCGCGCGGCCGCGGGGTCGATGCGCGCGTCGATCACAACTGGCCCGATCCGCCACTCGCCGAGATTCCGGCGGGTCTGTCGAGCCTGTCGCACTTCTCGGCGCGCTGGGAGGGAACGATCACCGCGCCCGAGGACGGCGAATATGAGATCGGGGTCGAAGGCAATGATGGCTTTCGCCTGAGCCTCGATGGCAAGACCGTGGTCGACGATTGGAACGCCGGCTCGGCGCGCTTCAAAGGTGCAGTCCAGCAGCTGCGCGCCGGCCAGGTGATCAAGGTCGCGATCGACTATTATCAGATCGACGGCAATCGCGTGCTCCGCCTCGCCTGGCGTCGGCCGAGCGAGCGCCGCGCGTTCGCCGCGTCCGCCGGCGCCGCGCTCGACCTGTCGACCGAGACCTATCTGCCCAAAGCCGCGGGCTGGTATGATTTCTGGACCAACCAGCGCTTCGTCGGCGGTCGCCACGTCGTACGGCAGGCGCCGCTAGACATCGTCCCCTTGTATGTCCGCGCGGGCTCGATCGTGCCGCTGGGCCCCGAAGTGCAATATGCGACCGAGGCACTGGAGGCGCCGTACGAAGTGCGCATCTATCCCGGCGCCGACGCGCGCTTCACGGTCTACGAGGACGACAACGAGACCTATGCCTATGAAAGGGGCAAGCGCGCGACCTACGATCTTGTGTGGAACGACCGCGCGCGCACACTGACGATCGGCGCGCGGCACGGCAGCTTTCCGGGCCTCGTGCGACGGCGTCGGCTCGATCTCGTGCTGGTCGACGCCGGCCGCGGGGCAGGGCTCGCATCTGCGCCGGCGACGAAGCACATCGACTATGACGGCAGCCCAAGGCTGGTGCGGTTCGCCCCAGGCGCTTCGCGGTCGACGGCGAAGTGACGCGCGACCGAGTTCGCGCGGGCGCGCGAGCCGAGGTTCTGGCACGAACCGGCGATCCGGAGAGGACTGAAGTATGATCGGGCCTCGCACCCCATCTCGGCGGTTCCGGGCGCTTCTGGGGCTTTGCGTCGCGGCGGTCGGGCTGTGCGCCGCTGCGCCGACGTTCGAGGTGCCGCCGAACTGGACGCAGCCGACGCCGCCGTTCCACGTCGTTGGCCCGATCTGGTATGTCGGCAGTGCGGGCCTCGCGTCGTACCTGATCAAGACGCGCGACGGGGCACTGCTGATCGACGGCACCATGGCGGAGAATGTGCCGGGCATTCTGCGCAATCTCGCCACGCTCGGTGTGCGTCCGCACCAGCTCCGCATGCTGCTCGTGACGCACGCGCATTTCGATCACGTCGCTGGCGACGCGGCGATGGTGGCCGTGACCGGTGCGAAGGTGATCGCCGGCGCGCGCGACGTGCCCGCGCTCGAGAGTGGAATCGCGCCGGGCGAAGTCGATTATGCGCCGATCGGTTTCGCCCCCGTGCATGTCGCACGCGCGATGCGCGACGGCGACACGCTGCGGTTCGGCGGACTGACGCTGCACGCGGTTGCAACGCCTGGGCACACGCCCGGCTGCACCAGCTGGACGATGCGGCTAGCCCATCGCGGGCGTTCGCTTGACGTCGTGTTCGCCTGCAGCCTGACCACGGGCCGCAACATCCTGGTCGGCAACCGCAGCTATCCGGGGATCGTCGATGACTATCGCCACAGCTTTGCGCGTGTCGCGGCACTCCCGGCCGATGTCGTGCTGCCGTCGCACCCCGAGATCGCCGATGTGATGGTCCACAAACGTGACGGACGATGGATTCAACCGGGGCTGCTGAAGCGCATCGTCGAGAAGTCGGTGCAAGACTTCGAAACGGAGCTGGCACGGCAGCAGAAGGCGCCGCAATGAGGGCGCCGCATCCCTCTCGCGATGGGCGCGCGATCGCTGGTCGCGCCGTGTTTTACCGACAGGAGGCATGATGACCGATTTCACCCGCCGCGACGTCGTGGCCACTAGCCTCGCTCTTTCGGCGGCGACGATGCTGCCCAAAGTCGGCATCGCTATGCCGACCGATACCGCGGCCACGGATGCGCGCCTGAGCGGCGGCATGTCTCCGCGCGAGGAATTGCTGTTCGACTTCGGCTGGCGCTTCGCATTTGGCCATGGCAGCGATCCCGCGAAGGATTTCGGATTTGGCGCCGGGCAGAACGATTTCGCGAAGACCGGTGAGTTCAAGATCGCCAAGGCGCCGTTCGACGACAGCGGCTGGCGCCCGGTCGACTTGCCGCATGACTGGGCCGTCGAACTGCCGTTCGTCAACGACGAGGGCGGGGAGGGCGACAGCAAGCTGCGGTCGCACGGTTACAAGCCGCTCGGCCGCCGCTTCCCCGAGACCAGTGTCGGCTGGTATCGCCGGGCGTTCGACCTGCCCGAAAGCGATCGCGGCCGGCGGATCTGGATCGAATTCGATGGCGCCCTGCGCGACGCGGTAGTGCTCATCAATGGCTGCTTCGTTGGCCGCAACGACAATGGCTATGCGCCGTTCCGCTTCGATCTCACCGATTTTCTGAATTATGGCGGCCGCAACTTCCTGGTGGTGCGCCTCGATGCCAGCTTCGGCGACGGCTGGTTCTATGAAGGCGCAGGCCTCTATCGCCATGTCTGGCTGACCAAGCACGACGCGCTCCACCTCGGCAAATGGGACAGCGTCGTCCGCGCGACACCTGCCGACGGCGGGGCGCGGCTCGAGCTTGCCACGCGAGTCGAGAATGCCGGCGCGGTGGCCGCCGACGCCGCGATCGAATGGACGATCCTCGACGCCTCCGGCCGCCCGGTGGCGACAGCTAGCGCCCAGGCAAAGCGCATCGCCGCGGGCGAAGCCGTCGATTTCTCGGCCGCGGCGACGATCGCCGCCGTTCAGCTGTGGGCACCCGGCCAGCCGAACCTGTATTCCGCCGTGGTCAAGGTACTGAGCGGCGGCGCAGTGCGCGATGCGGAGCGCGTGTCGTTCGGCGTGCGCACTGCACGATTCGATGCCGAGAAAGGCTTCCTGCTCAATGGTCGCCCGTTGAAGTTCCAGGGCACCTGCAACCATCACGACCACGCAGGCGTCGGCGCCGCCTTGCCGGACCGCTTGCAGACGTTCCGCCTGTCGGTGCTGCAGCAGATGGGTTGCAATGCCGTGCGCACCTCGCACAACATGCCCACGCCCGAGTGGGTCGACGCCTGCGACCGCGCCGGGGTGATGATGATGTGCGAAACGCGGCAATTGAGTTCCAATCCCGAGGGGCTGCAGCAACTCGACGCGATGGTGAAACGCTACCGGAATTCACCGTCGATCGTGATCTGGTCGATCGGCAACGAGGAATGGATGCTGCAATCGGGCGAGCTCGCGAAACAGGGTGCGGCGATGGCGGCGACGATGGTGCGGCGCTGCCATGCGCTCGATCCGACCCGCGTCGTCACCTCGGCCGTCAACGGCACGAACGAGGAGGGCGTCTCCGAACCGCTCGACATCATCGGCTTCAATTACAACTCGAAACGTCCCGTCGAATTCCACGCCAAATATCCCAACCGACCCGTGTTCGGCTCGGAAACCTCGAGCGCAATCTCGACCCGCGGCGAGTATCGGACCGATCCTGCGCGCAACACCATCAACAGCTATGACGGCGTCGTGCCCTGGGGCGAAACCCCTGAGCAATGGTGGAAGCTCTACGGATCGCACGATTGGCTTCCCGGCGGATTCGCCTGGACCGGTTTCGACTATCGCGGCGAACCGACACCCTATGGCTGGCCATCGATCAACTCGCAGTTCGGGATCGTCGACATGTGCGGCTTCCCGAAGGATTATTTCTATTATTATCGCGCGTGGTGGCGGCAGGAGCCGAGCCTGCATCTCTTCCCGCACTGGACCTGGCCGGGACGCGAAGGCGAGCAGATCGACCTGTGGGTCTATTCGAACCTGGATGAAGTCGAGCTGTTCGTGAACGGGCGGAGCCTTGGCAGCCAGCACGTGCCGCGACTTGGCCATGTCCGGTGGCAGACGACATACCAGCCAGGCGTGATCGAGGCGCGCGGACGCCGGGGCACTGTGGTGCTCACCGAACGGCATGAGACGACCGGCCCTGCGAAATCGCTGCGAATGACTGCCGATCGGCCCCTGATCGACGCCGACGGCGAAGACGTGGCGGTGGTGATGGTGGAAGCGCTCGACGCGCGAGGGCGACCGGTTCCCACCGCAAACCACAAATTGGGGTTCAGAGTGTCGGGTGCGGGCAAGCTGATCGGCGTCGGCAACGGCGATCCGAATTGCCTCGAGGGCGACAAGGGTCCGGAGCGCTCGCTGTTCAACGGGCTCGCCCAGCTGATCGTCCAGTCGGACAAAAGGGGCGGACCGATCCTGGTCGAGGCGGCCGAGCTGTCGCCTTACGCCGCGCCGCTTATGCCGACGTCGCTGGCGTTGCGTGCGCGAGCGGCGACTCCAAGGCGATCGGTACCGCTGGCTCGCACCTGATCGAGCGCGAGCGAACGGGCGGTACGAGTGGGACGCCGCCCGTTCGCCAGGCGGCGTCGACGATCGCCTTCACGATGGTGGAAATGCCCGCGCGTCCCGCGCTTCTGTCGCGCGGCTCAGGGCTGCACCTTCAGCATCACCACTCCATGGGCAGGAACGGTGGCGGAGTAGTGGCCCGCGGCGGGCTTGAGGTCCTGGTGCGTCCAGAGGTCGCGAATGCTCGCCTTCAATGCCATGGGATAGCCAAGCTCCTCCCAGCTCACGGAAATCGTCTCGGGCTGGGCTCCCCGGTTGAACAGCACCACGGCGCGCGCGCCACCGGACAGCGGCTTTACCCAAATCTCGCGATTGCCGTCGCGGCTTACGCGCCGGCCTTGGACACCGAGGGCGTCCTGGTTCACGGCAATGACGTCGCGGTTGAGAAGGATCTCCCTGGTGCCGGCATCCATGTTGGCAATGTCGTTACCGGCGATGAGCGGCGCGGCCATGATGCCCCAGAGCGAAAAGTGCGAACGGTATTCCGCATCCATCATCCCGCCGTTGCCGACTTCGAGCATGTCCGGATCATTCCAATGACCCGGTCCCGCAAACGGCCAGCGCGGCTCGTTCATGTCGAGGATGTTGAGCATCCCCCAGCTATAGCCGTACTTCCCTTCCCATTTATCGGTGATGTCCCCGGTGGTCCGCCAGAGGTTGCCAATCTTTTGTCCCCAAAGCCATGGCTGGTTGTTCCCCCATTCGCAGAGAGAGAAAACGATGTCGCGGCCGGTGGCGCGCAGCGCATCCGCCATCAGTGCATATGCCTCCTCCGCATTGCGCGTGCCCGTGTTGCACCAATCATATTTGAGATAATCCACCCCCCAACGGGCGTAGGTCAGTGCGTCCTGATATTCGTGGCCCTGGCTGCCCGGCCGTCCGCCGCAGGTCTTGCGTCCCGCGTCGGAATAGATGCCGAATTTCAGCCCCTTCGAATGGATATAGTCCGCTAGCGCCTTGATCCCGGTAGGGAATTTGCCGGGATCGGCGGTGATGAAGCCATTGTCATCGCGCTGTCCGTGCCAGCAATCGTCGATTACGATATATTGGTAACCGGCCTCCTTCATGCCGTTCGAAGCCATGGCATCCGCCGTGTCGCGGATGATCTTCTCGTTCACGTTGCACGCGAACTTGTTCCAGCTGTTCCACCCCATCGGCGGCGTAAGGGCGAGGCCGTTGGCGACCCGTTTCGGGTCGTTCGACGGCGCCAGCGTATTGGGATCTGCTTCCTGGGCGAAGGCCGATGCCACTCCATTGAGGAGCAGCGCCGCGGTCAGTACGCCGAACACAGTTTTTCTGATCATGGACGGTTCCTCGGTGTTGCGACGTACCGACGCCAGGCGCGCAATATCATGTGGGGAGATCGGCGAAAGGCCGATCGCGAATTGTCAGGTTCTTGGATCGATTTAATCTAACCCAACAACTTCTGATCGCGCGCGAAGTTGAGAAAGAGCGGCAACCACGGACCGTCCGGACTGCCCGGCTGGGCGCGCACGCTGAAACCGTGCCCGCCATGCGCAAACAAATGGGTCTCGACCGTGATCTTGGCGGCGACCATGGCGTCACGTAGCCGCACCGTGTTGGCGACGGGCACCGTTCCGTCGTCCTCGGCGTGTATCAGGAAGGTCGGCGCGGCTGTCGATGTGACATTGAGGTCCGGCGACCATTCGCGGATCTGGGCTGCGGTCGGCGGCCCGCCGAAGAGCGATGGCGCGACGCCCCCATAGGCATAGGCGGGGTCGACGCTTTGCACGGGGTAGATCGGCGCGGCGAGCAACGGCCTTGCACTGAGCTGGTCGGTAGCGTCGGCCGGCGCATAGAAGGGCGCCGAATGCCGCGTGGCGAGGCTCGCCGTCAGGAATCCGCCGGCGCTGAAGCCCAACACTCCGACCCGCACCGGATCGAGGTGGAAGCGCGCGGCATTGGCGCGGATGACGCGCATGGCGCGCTGGGCGTCAGCCGGACCGACGCTTGCGGGATCGCTCCACCCGTCCTGGGCCAACCGGTAGAGCAATATGAAACATGTAATGCCGGCGCGGTTCAGCACGTCCGCGACGTAACGACCTTCGTGCTCGAAATAGTTCCACGCGAAGCCGCCGCCCGGAATGACCAGCATGGCCGAGCCGTTGGGCCGGTCCGCCGGAAAGACGATCAGGCGCGGCCTTGAGATTCCGCGCATCCGCCGGCTGCTATAGGCCGGGTCGGACGAGGTCTGCTCGACGACCTCGGACATGGTTGGATTCTTGGCACCCGCCGGGGGGCTTGACCACAACTCGATGGTCTCGCCTGCTCCGCTCGCACCTGGCTGGCTGCGCAGTTCGGCCGCCGCACCCAAGCCAATCGCCGAAGCGCCTGCCAGGATCAAGGGAGACTTTACGAGATCGCGTCGCGACAGGCTCATGGACGTGGCTCCTTGTTGCGCCTTATCTGAATTGCATTTGCTCGAAAAGGAGGGCGACGTCCGCTCATTTCTTGCCGGCACCCTCGAGCAATGCGTCCAGCCCCTGCTGATCCGTGACCGCGTAGTTTTGCCGGCTGATCAGGCTGCCTGTGTCCCAGTAGAAGGGCAAGAGGCCATTCGCCCGCGCCTGTTGCGTCACATATTTCATCCAATAGGCGCGCGAGGCGAGGTGCAGGGCGAGATCGAGCGGGTTGGAGCGCTTCGGCGCGGCATATTCGCCGAGCACGACCGGGATGCCCTTGCTCACGAAGAGCTGATTGGCCAGCACCATATGCTGATCGACCGTATCCTCCTCGCCCCAGGTGGCGTTGCGGTCCGGCTCGATCGTCGAATGATAGTTCTTGCCCCAATAATAGAACATGCGCCCCCAGCTTGCGTCTTCGGTGAGGATGGCGAAATTGGGAGGCGTGTAGAAATGGGCCTCGACCATCAAGCGATCGGCGAGTTGATCGACCGGCATCCGTGTCCACAAGGTCTTGGCCAGATCCATGTTCGTGTTCGGCAATTGCAGCACCAGCGTACGATAGGCGTTTTTTCCGCCGGTCGAGCGGACGGCGTCGATGAACGTTTGGTGATAGGCGAAGAGAACGTCCATCTGCGCCGCAGTGTCGCAACTCGGCTCGTTCGCGCTGGCGAATATCAGGCGTTCATCGAAATTGCGCAGATGCGTGGCGATCTGTTCCCAGAAGGCCTTTTGTTTTGCGACGACGGAATCCTTTTTGACAGCGGTGACGTTTTTCTCGAGCCAGCCGCCGTCCCAATGGATATTGAGGACAACGTACATGTCGGCGTTCATGCAATACTGCACGACCTGCTTGACGCGATCGAGCCAGGTCGTGCTGATCTGGGCTGTCGAGGCGTTGGCATATTGATCCCATGCGCATGGCAGGCGGATGGCATCGAACCCCAAGGCCTTGGCTTTATCGATCAGAGCCTGGGTGATCAGCGGGTTGCCCCAGGCGGTTTCACCGCCAATGGCCTCCAGCGTGTTGCCGATATTGAAACCAAGCTGAATGCGGGCGGCGATGTCCGCGGCCCGGCTCGGCATGCCGGACGAATCGGCCGGGAGCGGGCTCGTGTTGTAGTTCGGATACAGGCTGCTCGGCGTGGGCGTGGGCGACGGCGTGGGCGTCGGGGGCGGTGGCGGCGGGGGTGGAGACTGCACGACTCCCGGACTGCTCCCGCTCCCCCCACAGCCCGCCGCGAGCATCGCGATCGTCGAAACAAGCATTTGGCGCCGCGCAACCTTCGAAAACATTAGTTTTATCCCTAGATTTCAGAAATTAATCCGGATTACGCGCCGGCGAGAGCGAATTGGGCGCTGGCCCCGAAACGCGCGTGCATGCGCGCCGGGGGCGGGACCGACCATCGTCGGCCGGACCAACCGCGCGGATTCGGACGATCATCGCGCCTCGGCTCGTTGCTGGACCGCGATGATCGCATGGTCGGGGAGCATTTCGGCCTCGGCCGTCGAATCGATGGTGGCCTCGCTGGCGCTTGCGGACCCCTGCTTTTCGCAGCTCGACGCGAGGTAACGACGACCGCATCGTCAGCCTGGATAACGAGCCGTCTCGGCCCCCATGGCCGTCGTCACCGAAACCCGGTGCGCCCAAGCGTTCCGGCCGCACCGGTTTCCGCTTCGCCGAACGGCCGTCATCAAACCCTCCCCATCCTCGCCTCTTCGGGCTTTTTCGCGACTCCTACGTCGCGTCCGAGTGGCGCTGACGGGGCAGATTCGCAGCGATTAATATTACTAATGAGAAGGGGATTGTCAAATATGAAAATCAATTCCATCAGTGCCCGCCGTCTCGCCTCGATGTGGGGCGACGCGCAAGAGGGTGCGCCGCAACCAATCCGCGGAATGGGAGGGGTCGGCGTAAGCTCTGGAGTGGGAACGATAAAATAGCGTCCGGGAAATGTCGGAGAAAGCGAATGTCAGTGCATCGCCGTGATCTTGTGCGCCTGCCGGCGCTGCTCTGCCTCGCCGGAACCTTGCCAAGCGAAACGGTAGCGGCCCAGCCGGCGACGGTGGGACCCGCATCGCAACGCGCGCCGACACCGCCGATGGGGTGGAATAGCTGGAACTCGTTCGCCACCACGCTTACCGAAGCCCAGGCGCTCGAGACGGCGCAGATCATGGCCAAGCGCCTTTTGCCGTTCGGCTACGACGTTTTCACGATCGATATCCAATGGTACGAGCCCAATGCGACTGGCTATGACTATCGCCAGGCGGCGGATCTCGCGATGGATCCGCATGGCCGTCTGCTGCCGGCGCCCAACCGCTTTCCCTCTTCGGCGGGAGGTAGGGGCTTCAAGCCATTGGCGGACAAGGTCCACGCGCTGGGCCTGAAGTTCGGTGTGCATCTCATGCGGGGCATCCCGCGGCTGGCGTACGAGCGTGCGCTGCCGATCATTGGCACGCAGTACACGGCGCGGGACATCGCCAATCCCAACTCGGTGTGCACCTGGAACACCGACATGTACGGCGTGGACATGTCGAAGCCCGGCGCGCAGGCCTATTACAACTCGGTATTCAAGCTGTTTGCCGAGTGGGGCGTCGATTTCGTCAAGATGGACGATATGAGTCGGCCTTATGAGAACAACTGGCCGGAAATCGAAGCCGCGCAGGCGGCGATCGGAGCTTGCGGCCGCCCGATCATCCTCAGCCTTTCGCCTGGCGAGACGGATATCCATTGGGGCCAGCACGCCCGCCGCTATGCGCAAATGTGGCGGATATCGGATGACTTCTGGGACGAATGGAGGCTGCTCAAGGAGCAGTTCGCCCGACTCGAAGCATGGAATGGCTTTCGCCGCCCCGGCGCCTGGCCCGATGCCGACATGCTCCCGCTAGGCCTGCTCGCGCTTGGGGCGCGCAAGACAAGGTTCACCCCGGCCGAACAGCAAACGCTGATGACGCTTTGGTCCATCGCCCGATCTCCGTTGATCATGGGCGGCGACCTGCGCGCGCTGGACGATCCGACGCTGCGCCTGCTGACCAACCGCGACGTCATCGATGTCAACCAGCGCAGCAGGAACAACATGCCGGTGTCGAACGACGGCACGCGCGTGATTTGGACCGCCGAGAGCGCCGACGGCAACGGCCGCTATCTCGCGATGTTCAACATCTCCGACCGCCCGCTGGTCGTCGAGCAGGAACTCAAGGCGATCGACGCCCCGCGCCGCGCCAAGGCCTTCAACCTGTGGACCGGCCAGACCAGCGACGCCGATACGAAAATCTCGCTCGAACTACGCGAGCATCAATCGGCCTTTTTCAAGCTCAGCTGAGGTCCTGCGGCGTACCGCTGGCCGCTCCCAATTCCGGTAAAAAAGCTTACTAATATGCTTTTCCAGATGGCAATACGGCCGGCGTCTGCTATTCTCGATCGGGGATTCTCGCGCGCGGCGTCTTCTGGACGCCCGGCGGGAGCGCGATTGCCTCCAGTGGAAAAAGGGAGAGGTTGATGGAACGGCGAGACTTTCTGCGCACTGGCCTTGTGGCCGGTGCCGGTTGCACCGCGACCGTGTTCGAAGGCGCCTCGCATGCCGCGCCAGTCGATCTCAGCTTTCCCAAGGACTTTCGCTGGGGCTGTGCGACTGCGGCCTATCAGATCGAAGGTGCGGCTGCCGAGGACGGGCGGGGCCCCACCAATTGGGATGTGTTTTCACACACTCCGGGCCGTGTCGCCAATGGCGACACCGGCGATGTCGCTTGCGACAGCTACCACCGTTATGCCGAGGATGCCCAGCTGCTGAAGAATCTCGGCGTGCGGACCTATCGCATGTCGATCGCCTGGTCGCGCATCTTTCCCGAAGGCCGCGGCCAGCCCAACCAGAAGGGCGTCGACCATTATCGTCGCGTCGTCGACAATCTGCTCGAACACGGCATCGAGCCTTATGTCACCATGTTCCATTGGGATCTGCCGCAGGCGCTGCCCGGCGGGTGGCAGAACCGTGATACGGCTTATGCTTTCGCCGATTATGCCGGGTACATGGCCGGCCAGCTCTCGGATCGCGTGCAGCGGTTCATGACGGTCAACGAATTGCGCTGTTTCACCGATCTCGGCCACGCCCAGGGCATCCATGCGCCGGGGCTGAAGCTTGCGCAGGCGGAAGTGAACCAGGTGCGCCACCACGGCGTGCTCGCACATGGCCTGGCCGTCCAGGCCATCCGCGCCCACGCAAGACCGGGTACCAGGGTCGGGCTGGCCGACAACGCCACCATTTGTTCGCCGGTAATGGAAACACCCGAACATATCGCCGCGGCAAAGAAGGCGATGCGCGAGTTGAACGCGATGTTCCTGACCGCGATCATGGAAGGGCGCTACATCGACGAATATCTCGCCGAACAGGGCGGCAATGGCCCCAAGGTGCAGCCGAACGACATGGCGGCGATCGCCAGTCCGCTCGATTTCGTCGCACTCAACATCTACACGCCGGAGTGGGTCCGCGCGGACGCTTCGGCGAAAGGCTATGCGGTCATCCCGCATATCGCTTCCTCGCCGCGCATGGCGTCGCCGTGGTTGGTGGTGGGCCCCGAGGCCGCCTATTGGGGAGTGCGTCTGGTCAGCGAGCTATGGCGCCCCAAGGAACTCTATATTTCCGAGAACGGCGCTTCCGCCGACGACCCGCTCACCGATGGCCGCGTCGACGACATCGATCGCGTGATGTATCTGCGTAACTACCTCACGCAATTCCACCGCGCGGTCGCCGAAGGCTATCCGCTCAAGGGGTATTTCCTGTGGAGCCTGATCGACAATTTCGAATGGGCGGACGGCTACACCAAACGCTTCGGTATCCATTACGTCGACTTTGCCACACAGCGACGCATCCCCAAGCTCAGCGCCGCCTGGTATCGCGAAGTGATCGCCCGCAACCGCGTGGTTTGACCGGCACGCTTCGCGGGCCGGGTAGAGGTCAATTCGCGGACGCCTGTGACCTGGTGGAGCGCGCGTGAAGCGCCAAGTAGGTCCGTGCGGGACGGAAATCGGCAAAGTTGTTTCGAAGCGGTTTTTGGCTTTGCGTGCGGGTCCAATGATTTGGTCAGCGGGACCACGGGCCGTGCTTTAGGAACCGATCCTCCTATGAAAATACTTTCCGCATGTGAAAATCGAGCGTATGCGAAAATCGGGGCAGTTTTAGAATCCGGACGGGAGCAGGGATGGCGATTTCGAAACCTTTGCATCGCGCATCGGAAGCAGGTGCGTCGATCGCGGCACCCCGAACTGAGCGTCGGCTCGGTGGTCGCCGGTGAGGCGGGCAAGCTTCCCGACAAGGCAGTGACCGAAGTGCTCACGGGCGTTTCGGGTGGGCTGATCGTGCGTATTTCCACGCGGAATCAGCCGGCCCGCAAGGCGAAGTCCGTCGGACGGCGGTGAGGACGAAATCGATGGACTCTTCCCGCCGCGACATGCTGATCGGTGCCTTAGGGGCGGCAGGGTTCGCCTTGCCCTCGGCGGCGAAACCGTCGGGCGTGGCCGACGCGTGCAAGGGGCTCCCGGTCGCCTGGAAGGCGGGGATCGAGGGACAGCGCAAGGCGGATCTCGGCGATGGGCGTTACCGCAATCCCGTGCTCGCGGGGGACCGGCCGGACCCCAATGTCTTCAAGGACGGCGACGATTACTACGCGACCTTCTCGTCCTTCTCCTATTACCCCGGCATCCCGATTTGGCATTCGCGCGACTTGGTGAACTGGACGCCGCTCACCGCGGCGCTGACTCGGAACATCGGATCCGTCTGGGCGCTGGACATCGCCAAGCACGATGGACGCTATTTCATCTACATCCCGGCGCTCGACTCCCGGGACGAAAAGCGGCCGCTCAAGACCTGGGTGATCCATGCCGACGACATGCGCGGACCCTGGAGCGATCCGGTCGACATGCGGATCGACAATTTCATCGACCCGGGGCACGCGGTAGGCGAGGACGGAAAGCGCTACCTGTTCTTCAATGGCGGGCACCGCGCCCCGCTCAGCGATGACGGCCTGTCGGCAGTCGGCCCGGTCGAACATGTCTATGACGGTTGGCCGATACCGGAAGACTGGATCATCGAAGGCTTCGCGCTCGAAGGACCGAAGCTGCTGCACAAGGACGGCTGGTTCTATCTGTTCTCTGGGCAGGGCGGCACCGCAGGGCCGCCCACCAGCCATATGGTGGTCGCCGCGCGATCGCGCTCGATCCATGGGCCCTGGGAGAACTGCCCGCACAACCCGATCGTGCGCACGCGGAGCGCGGACGAGCCCTGGTGGTCGCGAGGGCACGCAACTGCAGTGCAGGGGCCGTCGGGCGACTGGTGGTTGGCCTATCACGGCTATGAAAACGGCTTCCGCACTCTGGGGCGCCAGATGCTGCTCGAGCCGATCCTATGGACCAGCGACGGCTGGCCACGTGCGCTTGGCGGCGATCTGTCGCGCCCGCTTGCCAAGCCCAGGGGGGCGCCCTCCGGGGCGACCGGCCAGGCGCTTTCCGGTTTCACTCAGGACATGTTCGGAACGAAGATGTGCTACTATTCACCAGAACCGAATTATCTCGATCGCGCCAGGATCGACGCGGGCGCGATGGTCTTCGCGGGCCAGGGGACCGGTCCCGCGAATTCGTCGCCCCTGCTGTTCGTTGCCGGCGATCGGGCCTACGACGTCGCGGTCGAAGTCGAGATTGAAGGAAGGACCCAGGGTGGGCTCCTGCTCTTCTACAACGAAAAGCTCTTCTGCGGCCTGGGCCTTGGCGAAGGTCGGCTTCATGCCTATCGCATCGGGCAGGAAGAGCGATGGCCACCGGGTGGTCCGGCCACGACGCGGCGCTTGTTCATCCGCCTGAATAACCAGCACGATGTCGTCACCTTTTTCCACGGCATCGACGGCACGCACTGGGCCAAGGAACGATCGTTCGAAGTCGCCGGCTACAATCACAATGTCGCCGATGGATTTCTGAGTCTGCGCCCCGCGCTCTATGCCTCCGGTGAAGGCTGGGTAACATTTCGTTCGCTTCAATATCGTGCGTTGCCGGTTTCGTAATGATCTCGGCTCCGCAAACTCAAGGATTCATCATGGTTCTTCGTCGCATTCTGCTCACGACCGCCGCATTCGCCGCTTCGCCGGCGATGGCCGATCCGCTCGCCACGTTGGACCGCAACGGCGGTTTGGTTTCGATCGAGCCCTATGCGCCGAACATCGTTCATGTGACGATCGCGCTGGATCGCAAGGAACTCGACCGCGGTGCGGGCTATGGCATCAGCGCGAAGCCGGATGGGAGTGGCTGGACACGGCGGAGCGATGCCGCGGGCGACAGCTTCGTTTCCACCGCGCTGTCGGTGACGGTCGACGCCCAGCCCTGGCCCAAGCCACCCTCGCAGATGGAGCGCTATTTCGCACCGTCGCTGCCGCCGGTTTCGATTGCGATCCGCAGTGCCGACGGGCGCGAGATCACGAAGATGCAAGGCTGGGAAATGGCGCCGCAGCGAGTCAACGGCGAGGCGACCTTCCGGATCGGCGCGACGTTCAGCGACACCCCGAGCACGCATTATTACGGTCTTGGCCAGAACCAGGAAGGCCAGCTGGATCTGCGCGGCCGCACGATCGATTGCCGCCACTATTATGACGCACCCACCGGGGAGACGGTGTGCGTGCCGTTCCTCGTCACGAACAAGGGATATGGCATCGTCTGGGACAATCCCTCCGCGACGATGGTTTCGCCCGGACTGAACGCGCGCACGAGCTTCCAGTCGAACGTCGGCGAGCGTGTGTCGTTCTTCATCATCACCGGCAATTCGACGGACGATCTTTATGCCGGCTATGCGCGCCTGACCGGAGCGACGCCGCTGCCGCCCAAGGCCGCGTTCGGGCTGATCCAGTCCAAGGCGCGCTACGAGACCCAGGCTGAATTGCTTGGGATCGCCGATGGCTATCGCAAACGCGGCTATCCGCTCGACGTGATGGTGCTCGACTGGTTCTATTGGACTCGTCTGGGGAATTTGGACGTCGATCACACGGCGTTCCCCGACCCCATCGGTCTCAACCGCCAGCTCCACGATGCCGGGATGCATTCGATCCTGTCGGTCTGGCCGCGTTTCGAGCGGGAAAGCCGCTATTACGATCTGCTCGCGTCGCGCGGTTGGCTGCTCAAGGACAAGGATGGCAAGCCCGTCGACGGCCTTGCCGTGCGATCAGATCGGGCCGGGGCGCTCATCGACAGCACCAATCCGGAAGCACGTGCCTGGTTCTGGGGCAAGGTACGCGACAATCTGGCGAGCCAGGGCTTCGACTGGTTCTGGCTCGACGAAACCGAGCCCGATCTGGTCCCGGACGGCTATTTCTATTCGATCGGTTCAGGCGACCGCTACCACAACCTCTATCCGCTGGTGCACACGGCCGGGGTTGCCGCGGGATCGGCTAAAGACCGGCCGGGCTTTCGCAACCTGATCCTGGCGCGCGCCGCCTATCTGGGTGCGCAGTCTTCGGGCGCGATTTTCTGGACCTCGGATGTCCAGTCGACCTGGGAAGCGCTGCGCCGCCAGGTCCCCGCCAATCTCAACATGGCGGCGAGCGGCATCGCCTATACCAGCAGCGACACCGGCGGCTGGCAGTGGCCGAGCGGACCCGAAGCGGAGCATCCGGTGCTGGTGGATCCGGCGGGCGCGACGGCGATGTCGCCATCGTATCGCGACTATCCCGAGCTGTTCGTCCGCTGGTTCCAGCTCAATGCGTTCACGCCCACGCTGCGCATCCATGGCCAGCGCCCGGCGACGGCGATCTGGGAATATGGCGCGGCGGCCGAACCCATCCTCGCCGATTTTCTGCGCCTGCGCTACCGGTTGATGCCGTATCTCTATTCGCTCGGATATGGCACCTATCGCAGCGGCGCGCCGTTCATGCGCGCGCTGTTCATGGACTTCCCGAACGACGCGCAGGCGGCGACGGTGGGCGATCAATATATGCTCGGGTCGGCGATGCTCGTCGCGCCGGTCCTCGAACAGGGCGCGACGCGCCGTCGCGTGTATCTGCCCGCCGGCAGCGACTGGTACGATTGGTGGACCAACGAGAAGCATACGGGCGGCACCTGGATCGACGCGGACGCTCCGATCCAGCGTATCCCGCTGTTCGTACGCGCGGGGTCGATCGTTCCGCTCGGTGCCGATGTGCCGAATACCAGCGCGCGCCAGTCGCTGCGCGAGATCCGCGTCTATCCTGGCGCCGACGCTGCCTTCACCATCTTCGACGACGACGGCACAACCGACGCGTATAAATCTGGCGGCGGCCGATCCGCAGTGCTGCGTTGGGACGATCGCACGGGGCGTCTGACGTCTTCGGGCAAGCTGCCGAGCGACCAGGGCGTCGATGCACTGGTGCGAGTCATCGCTTCTCAGCCGCGCACGAAGCCGGCTGCAAAGGCTGGCGACTGATGCGCCCGCCGGCGAGAAGCGGGCATTCCGACCGCGCATTGCAGCCGTCCGGATGGGACACGGCGCGATGAAGCACGTCGGCATCGTTCCCGCAGGCCGCCCGGCCACCGCGCGCGATGTCGCCGACCTCGCCGGCGTTTCGCCAATGACCGTGTCTCGCGTGCTCAATGGCGAACAAACCGTTCGCCCCGAGCTGCGGTCCCGCGTCGAGCGCGCCATTCGGGAATTGGCCTATACGCCGAACAGCGCGGCGAAGGCATTGGCGACCGCGCACCCCTTGCCGCGGGTGGCCTTCGTGTTCGTAGAGCCGAACTCGGCGTTTCTGGCGGAATTGGTCATCGACGGGTTCGGGGAAGCGGCCGCGGCCAATGTGCAGCTCGTCTTCGTACGAATGCTCGCCACGGACGATCCGGCGCGGCTGTTGCGTTCGCTCAAGGATCTGGCGGTCGAAGGTGTGCTCCTGCCGCCGCCGCTGTGCGACGACGCCCGGCTGCGCCTGCTCCTGGGCGAAGCGGGCATGCGCACGGTCGCGATCGGCTGCCGTGACGATGATCCGACGACGTCGACGATTGGAATCGACGATGGGCGCGCGGCATATGAGCTGACCAGGCATCTGATTCAGCTCGGCCATCGCCGGATCGGCACCATTCTCGGCCACCCGCGTCACCGCTCTTCGGAGCGCCGGCGCGCGGGCTATGAAGCGGCTTTGGTCGCGCATGGGATCGAGCCGGACCGGTCGCTGCAATGGGAAGGTCGCCGCGACCTGGAATCGGCGATCGCCGTGGTCGAACGCGCGCTGGACACTCATCCGCGCATCACTGCGCTGTTCGCCGCAAGTGACGACATCGCTGCAGCGGTGATCGGCGTCGTGGCGCGCGGGCGCGGCATCGAAGTACCGCGATCGCTGAGCGTCTGCGCCTTCGATGACAGCGAGATCGCATCGAAGATGTTCCCGCAACTGACGACCGTGCGCCAGCCGGTCGCCGAAATGGTGCGCTGGGGCGTTCGGCAATTAGCGGCCGAGCTCCACGCCCTGCACGACGGGCGATCGCCGCCGATCGAGAAGGCCTTGCTCGAGCACCGGCTGATGTTTCGCGATTCGGACGCGCCGCCCGATGTCGGTGCCGTGGAAGCGCCCAGGCGCGCCGTCGGAGAACCGGAATCTTGACGGCGCCATTTGCCGCCGCGCTCGTCGCGCGCTGCGCGTGAAGCTCGCCCCCCAGTCGCCGCGACCCGGTCATTCCCCTCGACA
>Ga0068859_100000075_pt1 | contig 91974 bp, 90 predicted proteins | sample KBSSwiS22_FD_66585 | JGI IMG/M metagenome (GOLD analysis project Ga0068859, IMG submission 66585) | Switchgrass rhizosphere microbial communities from Kellogg Biological Station, Michigan, USA - KBS Switchgrass S2-2 | ecosystem: Host-associated > Plants > Roots > Rhizosphere > Soil ...
GATGCTGGTCAAATCGTCGGTGAGCGCCGAGAGATAACCCCGGGCGTCGTCAGAGGCTGCAGCCTCGCGCCGAACCAGTCGCATCAGGATGTGGTGGTGGGCGATGGCGCGCGCCTGGAGATCGGCGATCAGGCGCGTCAGTTCGAGTTCTCTTTCCATGCCGCGACTGTATCACGCCCCGAGCCCAGATGCTCCGCAACCCGTGCATCTTTGCGGCGATCTCACTCAGAGGGTAGAGCACTCAAACTTGGCTGAGCTCAGATAGAGCCAGGATTTTAGGTCATTGTCGGTCCAACCTCGGGGAACCTTAAGAAGTATTCTAAGTGACTGAAAATGCGTATAAATTGTCCGTGGCCCCGATGATGGACTGGATGGACTGGCCTTATAATTCAATAGGTTAGAGGGTACGTGTGCAATTTTTTGCACACAGAGGTTCTCCTTCCCTTTCGTTTTCGTTCTCTCGATCCGGCGCGATTTGGCCCGCTGGAGCTGCGGTGAGTCGCCGCTTCCGCGAGGCCGCCGCCGGCGGCGCGCGACAGCCGCCGTGGACGCGATGATCTGAGCTTCGGCGTGCGGGACGACAGCCAAGTTGCCGCGGTCGGCAAATCACCCCGCAATTCGCGAAATGGCATGACCGCGCAGAGGCTCTCGGCCCGCGCCCACGCCTGATCCCCACACGCCCTCTCCAGCCGCCTTCCTTCAGGAAGAGCGGTCCCAGACGCGTGCGCTCCAAACAACAAGGAGCCCTGATGAGCCTCAACGGTTCAGACCGCGACCGCTTTGGCGCAAGCCTTTCGCCTTCAGCTCTTGCCGAGCTCCGCCGCTATCTCACCTTCCAACGCTACCTGCCGAAGAATGGCGGTCTGTTCGGGAGTGGCTGGGCGCGGTTCATGGCCGACCGGGCGACCTCGCCACCCGCCTCTACGTCAGCCGATCCATTGCAGGGCGTCGTCCAGCAGACGCCCTTGAATCTTCACGGCGCCGGCGTCGGCCCCGGCCCAGGCTACCAATTGGCCGCCACCTCCTCGCCGACCAGGTGGCCTATTGCGGTGCCGGGCTGTGCAAGTTGCCACGGACCCAGCCAAGGGCCGGTCGCACCGCCCACGGCTCCGCCGCGTCCTCCGGTCGTAGATGATCCATGGACGTATTATCCAGACATCAGCCGCCGCGACGGTGGCGGGTGGGGAACCTCGCCGTCCCGTTCAGGGGACGATCATCCGCAGTGCGAGATCCAGTTGCGCAATGATGGCCGCATCTGCGGCAGGCAGCCTGACGATGACGGGAAGGCGATCTGCCGCGCGTCAGCCACAAAGCGTTACTCACACTGCCTCGACACGGGCGAGGTCGGGCATCCTGCGCTCGACGATTACAGGCGTCTGCAAGGGGAGCCGCCGATCCGGCGGCCGAGAAAGCCGCGCTAGGCAACGCTTTGCAGCTATTCTACGCCTCCCCAGGGTTTCACTTTGTCTGCGATCGTCGATGAGAGTCCGTAATTGCTGACCTTGGCCTGATCGATATCGAGGTCGAACGTCCAAAGATGCAAGTACCTGGTTGTCGAACTCAGGGCGACGGCGAGCAAAGTAAGGTCCGCCTCCGGCAGCAAGAGGCTCGCACTGTAGCCTCGCTGTTCGGGGGCAGAACGGGGCAGGTAAAACCAGCCCACGCGATCCATTCCACGCCGACCGAACCTCGTTCGCGGACCGAAGGGCGAAAAGTGGACGCGGACGTTGTGTCCCCGATGTTCCCGGGGCGCGAGAATGCGGCACTCCAGGTCGATCGTGCGCACCAGGTCTAAGCCGCCTTGAAATCTGTACTTGCGTGGAGTGAGCTTGTGGCTCAGGCCGACGTGAAGCTTCCAATCCCAGACCAGAATCTCGATGAGCAGACGGCCGTTGAAGAAGCTGGGGTCCAGCACCCCGTCGCCTTCGTCCTCTGACTCCATGCGCCGCGGCTCCGCCATACAGTTCGGTAGAGGCCTTTGTCCGTGTTTTGTTCTCGCGCCGCAAGGCTCGTTTCGGTGCATTCGAAGAGGGTTCAGGCGGTGCTACCCGTCACAATTTCGTTTCGCGCCGTGGCGTGGAATATCGCGCAGATCGGACGGTCGCCTGAGCCTCCGCAAACGATGGCAAGATAAAAGCCGCGAGGTGCGGCCGTCGTTTGGGGCTGGAAAGCGGCGGCAACGCCAAGGGCCATGTGGGCTCGTTGTTGTCGAGGGGGGCACGATAGCCTTCGTGGCGGCGGATCACTACGCAGAGCCTGGCTAGGCCATCAGCGCTCCTGGAGGCGTGTGCGATCCCGCGGGCGCCGCAAGCTACGCCATCGGCTGATCAAAGGGGCACAGGCTCAATCTCACCCGCCGGATCTCGCGAGTGGCTTTGCACGCGGCCTAAGCGGTTTTCTTCGTGATCCGCGCCTGACGGACTTGTGGTTGTAGGGGAATATCCGCTCGTCCTCGTTGCTGCGGATCGCCCGCTGCTCCTCGATCAGCGCCAGGGCGTCGTAGCTGGAGACCGCCAACAGGGGATGCGCTGGTCGTTGCCCTTCTTCTGGCGCGGGCCTTGCGGTCGCGGATGGTCAGCATCTTGGTGCGGGCGTTGAGATCGCTCCAAGTGACGCGGCAGATCTCCTCCTGGCGCATGGCGCTGGCGACCGCGAACTTGATGATCCGGTCCATGGGGACCAGTTGGCTCGGGTTGGCGTCGAAATGGTCGATCAGCCGGTCCAACTCGTCGTCGGCCGGCCGGCGGTCGCGCTGGTTGCTCTTGCCGACCACGCCCAGCCGCTTCAGCCCGATGCGTCCGAGTTCGACCTGCTCGACCGACACCTGCCGCCGCGGCGTGGGCCAGCACTAGGCGGATGGTGGATCACCCGCTCGCGGTCGATGTCGGTCGCCCAGCGCCGCGCGTCCTCGCGTCTTTGGAAGCTCTCGCTTACATACCGCCCCTTGTGGCGCACCTGGACACGCCAGGAGCCGGACGCGAGTTTGGTGAAAGAGGCCATTTTCGCGTGCGCTCAGTGTGCAGTGAGGCGTCGTAGATGTGAGTAAAACTGCGCGCTGGCGTAAAAACGCGTAGTTCCGTCCCGCATCAACTCATTGAAGTTACGATAAAAGTGCCGGAATTTCAAGCTCATAGATTTTCTATTGCACCTATGATGGACTGGACGGACCGGCATTGCCGGATGCTGCATCGGCAGCTTTCCGGGCGCGCGCTGCTGTACACCGAGATGCTGACCTCAGGCGCGGTGTTGCATGGCGATCGGGCGCGGCTGCTGGCCTACGATCCGGCCGAGCATCCGGTGGCGCTGCAGCTTGGCGGGTCGGAGCCTCGGGAGCTGGCGGAGGCGGCGCGGATCGGGGCGGACCTGGGCTACGACGAGATCAACCTGAACGTCGGCTGCCCATCCGACCGCGTGCAATCGGGGCGGTTCGGCGCCTGCCTGATGCGCGAGCCCGAGCTGGTGGCCGAGTCCATGGCCGGGATCGCCGCGGCGGTGAAGGTCCCGGCCACGGTGAAGTGCCGCATCGGCGTGGATGACCAGGACCCGGAGGAGAGCCTTTTCACCCTCGTCGACCGCTGCGCCGAGGCCGGCGTGACGCGCTTCGTGGTGCATGCGCGCAAGGCCTGGCTCAAAGGCCTGTCACCCAAAGAGAACCGGGAGGTTCCGCCGCTGGACTATCCGCTGGTCTGGCGGCTGAAGCGCGAGCGCCCCCGCCTGGCCATCGTCGTCAATGGCGGCGTCGCCGACCTGGACGAGGCCGAGGCCCATCTCGACCATGTCGACGGGGTGATGCTGGGGCGCGCGGCCTACCATACGCCGGGCCTGCTCGGAGAGGTCGACCCGCGCATCTTCCGCGAAGGCGAGAGGGTGGACGAGATGCAGGCGGTGGCGCGTTTCCGGCCCTATGTGGCCCGCCAGCTCGCCGCTGGAACGCATCTGGCGGCCATGACGCGGCACATGCTGGGGCTCTTCCACGGCCGGCCAGGCGCGCGCGCCTGGCGGCGGATCCTCACGGTCGAGGGGGTGAAGCCGGGCGCCGGCCTGGAGGTGATCGACCGCGCGCTCGCGGCGGTCGATCGCTCAGGGCCGCAGGAACAAGGCTTCGGGCGTGGCCTCGAAGCTGGAGAGGCGGCCTAGGTAGCTCATGCCCAGCAGGGAGGCGTCGAGGCCCTTTTCGATGACCACGGCGTCCACCTGCTCGATCCGCGCGCCGGCGACGGTGATCGCGGGCAGGCGCACCACGGCCGCCCGGGTCCGGCCGGCGGCGGTCACCACGCTGGAGCTGTAGCGCAGTCGCGAGAGGTCGATGCCGAGCCGGCGCGCGTCGTCCGCGGTCAGCGCGACCTGGGTGGCGCCGGTGTCGACCAGGAAGCGGACCCGCTCGCCCTCGATCTCGCCCTCGGCCCAGTAATGGCCGTCCGCGCCCTTCAGCACCGCGTCGGCGAGCGTCGGCGGCGCGGCCGGGGCGCCGACGGCGGCGGCCCGCAGCAGGGCGGTCCCGTTGTCGCTCAGGCGCACCAGCTCGGCGGAGGCGAGGGCCGAAGCCAGGGCGACGCCCGTCATCGCCGCAAAGAGCGCCGCCTTCGCCACCTTCTCAAGATCTCCGCCCCTAGGCCCTCACGGGACCCGACATCGGCAATCTAAGCCGGGCGCGGTTTGCAAGCCGTGAACGGCGAGCTCACATCGGGCGGACTTTTTTCGGATCGAGCCTAGCGGCGCGGCGGGGCAGGTCGGCCATGATTTGCTCGCGAGCCTCGTCGGTGAGCTTGGACCAGGCGCCGATCTCCTGCAGCGCGCGGTAACAGCCGAGGCAAAGTCCGCTGTCGAGGTCCAGGATGCAGACCTTGACGCAGGGCGTGGGTACGGGGCGGGGCGGGGGCACGCGGCGCTTATAGACGACGCGCGTAGCCCCGCAACGTGCAGGGACGTTGGGTCAGGGGTCGCAAGCGGCTATTCAGGCGTTGAACGGGTGTGGGGGAGTGGAACCTGGCTTGGCCGTGGGATTTACCGGTCCGATGACGGTGCTGAAGCCGGGCGAGACCTGCTGGCGCAAGGTGCGCGCGCATCGCGCGGCCTTCCTGATCGACAACGAGGCCTATTTCGCGGCCGTCTTCGACGCCCTCCAGCAGGCGCGCCGCTCGATCCTGTTGCTGGGCTGGGGGTTCGATCCGCGCACCCGCCTGTTTCCCGACGGCTACGATGGACCGGACGACCCCGACGAGGTGGGGCGGGTGCTGGTGGAGCTGGCCCGCGCGCGGCCCGAGCTGGACGTTCGGCTGCTGATCTGGAAGTCGGCCCTGCCGATCAGCGCCAGCCAGGAGTTCTTTCCGCACAAGGCGCGCAAGTTCTTCCGCAACACGCCGGTCCACTTCCGCCTGGACGACGCGGTCCCCTTCGGCGCCTGTCATCATCAGAAGGTGCTGGTGGTCGACGACCGGCTGGCGTTCTGCGGCGGCGGCGACATCGCGGTGGACCGCTGGGATTCGCCCGCCCATCCGGACGAGGATCCTCGCCGGATCATGCCCAAGCAGGAATGCCACGCGCCGCGCCACGAGGTGACGATGATGGTCGACGGCGACGCCGCCCGGGCGCTCGGCGACTTGGCGCGGGAGCGCTGGCTGCGCGCCACCGGCCAGACCCTGGCGCCCCCCGAGGACGCCGGCGGCGACCCCTGGCCCGATCACGTGCCGGTGCCCCTGCGCGAAACGGAGGTGGCGATCGCCCGGACCGAACCCGAGTGGAAGCGCCGGCCCCTCGTGGACGAGATCCGTCGCTTGACGCTGAGCTGCATCGCCGAGGCCAAGCAGACCATCTACCTGGAGAACCAGTACTTCACCTCGCCGGTGGTCACCGAGGCCCTGGCCGCCAGGCTGGCCGAGCCGGACGGGCCGGAGGTGGTGCTGATCTCCACCGGCCAGGCGCCGAGCTGGTTCGACCACCTGACGATGGACAGGGCGCGGGGGGCGATGATCTGGCGGTTGCGCGCCGCAGACGTGTTCGGGCGCTTCCGCGCCTACTGGCCCGCCACCCCGGGCGGAGAAACCATCGTGGTGCACTCCAAGGTCACGGTGATCGACGATCGGATCGCGCGCGTGGGCTCCGCCAACCTGAACAACCGCTCCGGCGGATTCGACACCGAGTCCGAACTGGCGGTGCAATGCGACGGCGACGAGGACGCGCGGCTCAACATCGCCGCCTTCCGCGACCGCCTGGTGGGGCACTTCATCGGCGTCACCGGCGACGCCGTGGCCAAGGCGCGCGTTCAGCACGGCGGGCTGGTCGGCGCCATCGACGCCTTGAACCGGGACGGCCGCCTGCGCCCGATCGAGCCGCCCGGGACCACGGCATTCGGCGAATTCGTCACCCGCCACCACCTGGGCGACCCCCAGGACACTCGCGACGCCTGGCGGCCCAATCGCCGCCGCGAGCGCCTCTACCAAGTCGCCCACGCCGCCACCCAGCAGGTCGTCCGAGAGGCCAGGCGCGCGGCTAGGCGGGCGCGATCTCGAAATCCATCACCAGCGGCAGGTGGTCCGAAGCCACGCGGGTGAGGGGATCGAAGGGCGCGAAGACGTCTTTGACGATGATCTCCGGGCTGACGAAGAGGTGGTCGATCCGCAGCACGGGAAGCTGCGAGGGGAAGGTGGCGGTGGGCGAGCGGCGGGGCGCCAGGCTACGCGCGGCCGCCAGCTTGGCGGTGAGCGTGCGGTAGACCAATGAGGCGCCGGTGGCGTTGAAGTCGCCCAGCAGGATGCGCGGGCCGCGGCAGCGCGGGTGCTCCAGCCAGGATGGCCCGGCCAGCATGCGCGCCTGCTGCTGCTGCTCGCGCGGGACCAGGCCCAGGTGGGTGTTGAGGACCTGCAGCCCCCGGCCGGCGAGATCGATCTCGATCCACAGCGCGCCCCGCGGCTCCAGTTGCGAAATCCGCGGATGCCCGGGCAGGGGGCCGGCCTGGATCAGCTTTTCCGGATGAGCGGTGAGGATGGCGTCCCCGTAGAGCTCCTCCTCCACGCGCATGGCGGCGTTGAAATGGCAGGCCATTTCCAGCTGCTGGCCGATCTGGTGGGCCTGGTCGACGTGACCGGTGCGGGCGCGGCGGACGTCCAGTTCCTGCAGGGCCACAATGTCCGGCTCGAGCCGGGCCAGCACGTCCACGATCCGGCCGACGTCCAGCCGGCGGTCGTTCCCGACGCAGCGGCGCACGTTGTAGGTGACGATCCGGGGCATGGGGCGCGAGGTCTGCCCAGGCGTGGCCGAAAAGGCAAGGTTTGCCTGCGCCGTCGCAGCGCCTAAGAGCGTGGCATGGAGCTGATCGAGGCCCCCTCTCCGAACTTCGACGCCCGCACGGCGCCGCCGGACATGGTGGTGCTGCACTACACGGGCATGCCGAGCGGCGAGGCGGCGCTGGAGCGTCTGCGCGACCCCGAAGCCAAGGTCTCGGCCCACTATCTGGTGGAGGAGGACGGCCGGGTGTTCCGCCTCGTGCCGGAGGAGCGGCGGGCCTGGCACGCGGGCGTCTCCTTCTGGAAGGGACGAACGGGCCTCAACGCCGACTCGATCGGGGTGGAGATCGTCAACCCCGGCCATGAATGGGGCTATCGGGCGTTTCCCGAAGCCCAGGTCGCGGCGCTGATCGAGCTGCTGGCGGATATCCGGTCGCGGTGGACGGTGGAGGACGGCATGATCGTCGGCCACTCCGACGTGGCGCCCGACCGCAAGGAGGATCCGGGCGAGCTGTTCCCCTGGAAGCGGCTGGCGCAGGCCGGCCACGGCCTGTGGGCCGAGCCGCCGGCGGCGCCGGGCGCGCCGCTGGGGGAGGGCGAGCGGGGGGCCGGCGTGTTCGCTCTCCAGGCGGGGCTCACGCGGCTTGGCTACGACTGCGCCCCGTCGGGCGACTACGAGCCGCGGACCGCCACGGTGGTGCGCGCCTTCCAGCGGCATTGGCGGCCGGAGCGGGTCGATGGGATCGCCGATGGCGAGACGCGGGCCAGGCTGATGGCGCTGCTCCGGCTCGGCGTGGCTTGACCCGGGGCGTCCTCGTCGTCACCTTCCGGCCTGGACCAGATGGCTGGGCGGTCGCGGGCGCTTGCGCTCGAGGAAAGTCCGGGCTCCACGACGACATGGCGGCGGGTAACGCCCGCCGGGGGCGACCCCAGGGATAGCGCCACAGAAAGCAAACCGCCGGCTTTGCCGGTAAGGGTGAAAGGGTGCGGTAAGAGCGCACCGCGTCCCTGGCGACAGGGGCGGCATGGCAAGCCCCGCCAGGAGCAAGACCGAATAGGGGTCCCGCATCCGTCAGGCGCAATCCTGGCGGACAGGGCTGTCGCCGGCCCGAGGGACCCGGGTTGGTCGCGAGAACCGTCCCGCAAGGGCCGGTCCAGAGGAATGGCCGCCGCGTCCGGGCAACCGGGCGGCACAGAACCCGGCTTACAGGCCGTCTGGTCCTTTCAGCGTCGCTTGGCGCGGCTCACCGCCACCCCGATGCCGGCCCCGACCGCCGCGCCCACCGGCCCCGCGACGACCAGGCCTGCGCCCGCGCCCGTGGCGGCGCGTTGCTCGGTGTTGTGGCCGCAGGCCGAAAGCGTCAGGGCCAGGCCAGTCGCGGCGCAGAGCGTCAGCATGTGGCGCATCGAAGTCTCCCCTCTAAAGCGCCGCAAGCTTGAGCATCGAATGGGTCGGAATTCCGGCGTGGTCGCCCGGGCGCGGCCGCCGCCGTCCCGCAGGACGATTTGCGGTCATTTGCGGCTTGAGAGTCATTGTATCCCATTTCATCCCATGTTAACCCAATCCTCATCGTCAGACGCATCGCCCGGGGCGGGTTTTGCGGTGGCGGGATGGGGCGGCCGGACCTTCGGCTGCGAGCAGGGGCCGGGCCGGGATGTTTCTCTCGACCTTCGAAAAGCAGCTGGACGCCAAGCGACGCATCGTCGTGCCGCAGGACTTCCGCGCCTTGGCCACGGGTCCTTTCGACGGCGTCTTCTGCTTCCCTTCCATCGAGGCCGACTGCATCGAGGGCGGCGGCCAGGCGCTGTTCGACCGTTACCTGGGCGTGATCGAGGAGCTGGACTTCGGCGATCCGCTGCGCAGCGCGCTGGAGACGTCCGTCCTGGGCGGCATGGCGCGCCTGTCGTTCGACACGGCCGGGCGGATCACCCTACCCGAGGCCCTGTGCGAGATGTTCGGCTTGAGCGACTGGGTGGCGGTGGTTGGCCTGGGCGACCGTTTCCAGATCTGGAGCCGCGAAGCCTTCCAGGCGCACCGGGCCGACCAGCGCAGCGTGGCCCGCGACGGCTTGGCCAAGCTTCGCGCCGAGCAACGCGCAGCCCGCCTGGGAGGCGCGTCATGAGCGCGGGACCCGTAGTCCAGCCCTTCCCCGCGCCGGAGGGCGCGTGGCCGCAAGGGCGGCCTGGCCTCGTGCGCGCCTATCTGTGGCCCAGCCATGATCCCGAGGCGCGGCTGGACCAAGATCCCCCGCCAGAGCCGTTTCCTCCGCCGCCAGGGGAGGGGGAGGCCGCCCCTCGTGACTGAGGCGTCCCACAAGCCCGTCCTGATCGACGAGGTGGTCGAGGCGCTGGAACTCGGGCCGGGCGAGAACGTCGTCGACGGCACCTTCGGGGCCGGGGGCTACAGCCGCGCCTTCCTGGCCCTGGGCGCGCACGTCACCGCCTTCGACCGCGACCCCAGCGCGCGGCGTTTCGCCGAAAGCCTGCCGCAAGACCGCTTCCGGCTAGTGGAGGCGCGTTTCTCCCACATGGCCGAGATCCTGGGCGAGGGATGGGCGGATGGCGTGGCCCTCGACCTCGGCGTCTCCTCCATGCAGCTCGACCAGGCCGAGCGCGGCTTCTCTTTCATGCGCGACGGGCCGCTCGACATGCGCATGGGGGCGGACGGCCCGACCGCCGCGGACCTGGTCAACACCGCCGAGCCCGCCGAACTCGCCCGTATCCTCTATGTCTATGGCGAGGAGCGTGAGAGCCGCCGGATCGCGGCGGCCATCGCCAGGCGGCGGGCGCAGACGCCTTTCGCCCGCACGCTCGACCTGGCCGAGGTGATCGAGCGCGCCCTGGGCGGGCGGCGGGGCGCCAAGGTCCATCCCGCCACCCGCTCGTTCCAGGCGCTGCGTATCGCCGTCAACGACGAGCTGGCCGAGCTGGAGGCCGGCCTGGCTGCTGCCGAAGGCGTCTTGAAGGCCGGCGGACGTTTATGCGTCGTCACGTTCCATTCGCTTGAGGACAGAATCGTGAAGTCCTTCCTGGGCGTGCGGGCTGGGCGTACGCCGGGGGGCTCGCGGCATGCGCCGCCGCTCGCGGCGGGTCCTGATCCCAGCTTTCAGCTCCTGTTCAACGGCGCGCGATCGCCGTCGCAGACGGAGGTGACGGCCAATCCCCGTGCGCGCTCGGCGAAGCTTCGGGCGGCGGTGCGCACCGCCGCGCCGGCATGGAGGGTGGCGGCATGAGCCTGCTGGATCGGAGGGTGCGAGGCTTCCGCCTCGTGGACCTGATCGCCGCGGGCCTGCTCGTGGTGCTGATCCTGGGCGTCTACCTGGCCAAGACCATGGCCGGCCGTGAACGGTCCGAGATCGCTCGCGCCGAACGCGGGATCGCCGAGGAGAAGGCGCGCATCCGACTGCTGCAGGCGGAGGTCGCCCACCTGGAGGAGCCGGCGCGGCTGGAGCGCCTGTCGCAGGCCTACCTTGGTCTCGCCTCCCTGCCGATCAAGCACGACGTGACTCCTGAGGCGCTGTATGACGCGGCGCGGGCCAGCCAGGCCGCGACGCCGCCATCCGCGCCGGCGCCCGCACAGCCGCAGGCGCCTGTTCCGGCGACGAAGCCGCAATGAGCCTGGGCCTGCAGGGGCTGGGCGCCGACGCCCTTTCGCGCTGGCTCGGACGGGCCATGTGGCGGCTGGAGCACGCCTTCGAGCGGGCGCGCGCCTCGGACAGGCCGGAAGACGACACCCGCCTCCGCATCTTCTTCGTGGCGGCGCTGTTCGCGGCGGGATTCCTGGCGTTGGCCATCGGCGCCACCCACGCGGCGCTGTTCTCCGACGTCGGCCGCGAGGACGCCGCGCTGGTCGGCGCCGAGGCGGCGCGGGCCGACCTCGTGGACCGCAATGGCGAGCTTCTGGCCGCCGACCTGCTGCACTACGGCCTATATGTCGATCCGCGCGAGATCTGGGACGAGGGCGAGACCCGGCGCGCCTTGCTGGCGGCGTTGCCGGAGCTGACGCCGGAGCGGCTGTCGCGCGCGCTCCGCGCCGGGCGCCGCAGCTTCCTGATGGGCGGGCTGACCCCTGAGGTGCGGGCTCGCATTTTCGACCTGGGCCTGCCGGGCGTGACCTTCGAACCGGAGGCGCGTCGGGTCTATCCCCTGGGGTCCACCGCCGCCCACCTGATCGGCTTCGTCGATGGCGGCGGCCAGGGGCTGGCGGGCGCCGAAGCCGCCTTCAACGACGGCATCCACGATGCGTCGAGGGACAATCATCCCGTACCGCTGTCCATCGACCTGCGCATCCAGGCCGCCGCCGAAGCCGAGCTGGCCAAACAGGTGGCGAAGTTCCAGCCGAGGGGCGCGGTGGCCCTGGTGGTGGACGTCCACTCGGGCGAAATCCTGGCCCTGGCCAACTGGCCGACCTTCAATCCGAACAATCCGGGGGGCGCGAGCGACGACGCCCGCCTCAATCGCGCCGCGGCCTCGATCTACGAGATGGGCTCGACCTTCAAGGGCTTCACCGTGGCCGCGGGCCTGGACAGCGGGGTGGCGACGCCCAGCACCACCTTCGACGCGCGCCAGCCCTTTCAGCTCGGCTACCGCACCATCCACGACTACCACGCCACCCATAAGGTCCTGACCCTGGTCGAGGTCTTCCAGCATTCGTCGAACATCGGCACGGCCAAGCTGGCCCAGGCGATGGGCCCGCAACGGCTGGAGCGCTACTTCAAGGCCTTCGGCCTGACCCAGCCGGCCAAGGTCGAACTGCTGGAAAGCGCCCGTCCGCTGTCCCCCCGCGTGTGGGACGACGACGCCATGGCCTCCACCTCCTTCGGCCACGGCATGAACGTCAGCCCCTTGGCGGTGGCGCGCGCCTATGTCGGCCTGACCAACGGCGGCAAGCTCATCCCGCTGACGATCCGCAGGCTGCCGCCCGGGACGAAGGCGGACGGTCCGCAGATCGTCTCGCCGCGCACCAGCGAGACCTTGCTGCAGATCATGCGCGCCAATGTCACCGGCGGATCGGGCAAGTCGGCCAACGTCTCGGGGCTGAACGTCGGCGGCAAGACGGGCACAGGCGACAAGTACGATCCGGTCGCGCGGGCCTATTCGCACACCAAACAGGTTTCCTCCTTCGCCGCCGTCTTCCCGACCGACGGCCCGCTGGAGGCCAAGCGCTACTTCGTCATGGTGCTGATGGACGAGCCTCACCCGGACGAGACCGGAGCCGACCCCACCGGCGGCATCGCCGCCGCGCCGGCCGTGGGGCGCATCGTCGAGCGCATCGCGCCCTTCCTGGGCGTGCGGCGGCGGATGGACACCGCGCCCTTCACCGAGGTGGCGCCTAGCCCGCAAGACTCCGGGGAAGAACATTGAGCCCGCGGCTTTCGGCGCTGGTGAAGCGGGACCTGGCGGTCGATCCGCCGATCGCCGGCGTCACGGCCGACAGCCGCAAGGTGCGGCCGGGCTTCCTGTTCGCCGCCCTGCCGGGGTCGAAGGCCGACGGCGCGGCGTTCGCGGCCAACGCGGCCGAGGCCGGCGCCGCGGCGATCATCGCGCCGCGCGACCTTGCGCTTTCCGCGCCGACCATCGTCACGCCCGACCCGCGCCGGGCCTACGCCCTGGCGGCGGCGGCCTTCTGGGGCGCCCAGCCCGACGTGGTGGTCGCCGTGACCGGCACCAACGGCAAGACCTCGGTGGCCAACTTCTGCCGGCAGATCTTCGCCCGCGCGGGCCGGCGCGCCGGCAGCATGGGGACGCTGGGGGTGCGGCTGAGCGGACCAGGCGGCTTCGACGAACAACTGACCCCGCCCGGCCTCACCACCCCCGACGCGGCCGACGTCGCCGAACTCATGGCGCGCGCCGCCGAGGCGGGCGTCACCCACTTCGCCATGGAGGCCTCGTCCCACGGGGTGGACCAGCGCCGTCTGGACGGCGTGCGGCTGGCGGCGGCGGGATTCCTCAACCTCACCCAGGACCATCTCGACTACCACGGCGACATGGCCTCCTACCGGGCGGCCAAGCTGCGCCTGTTCGAGACCCTGCTGCCGCGGGGCGGGACGGCGGTGTTGAACGCCGATTCCGACGCTTTCGGCGCCTTCGCCGCCGCTGCGACGGAGGCGGGGCAGACCTTGTTCACCGTGGGCGAGGCGGGGCGGGGGATCACGCTGATCGAACGCAGCCTGCTGCCCGAGGGCCAGCGCCTGAAGCTGCGGCTGCGGGGGGCCGAGCATGAGCTGAGGCTCCCGCTGGCGGGCGGCTTCCAGGCTTCCAACGCCCTCGCGGCGGCGGGCCTCTGCCTGGCGGCGGGGCTGGGCGCGGACGAGGTGCTCGCTGGGCTGGAGGCGTTGGAGGGCGCGCCGGGACGGCTGCAGCGTGTGGGCCAGGGCCCCCGCGGCGGCGAGGCCTATGTGGACTACGCCCACACGCCCGATGGACTGGAGACGGTGCTGACGGCGCTTCGCCCGCATGTCCGCGGCCGACTGATCGTGGTGTTTGGCGCGGGCGGCGACCGGGACCGGGGCAAGCGGCCCTTGATGGGCAAGGTCGCCGCGGCGCTGGCCGACGTGGCCATCGTCACCGACGACAATCCGCGATCCGAGACGCCGGCGGCGATCCGCGCCGAGGTGCTGGCCGGCGCGCCCGGCGCGAAGGAGATCGGCGACCGGCGCGAGGCGATCCGCGCCGCCGCGGCCATGCTGTCGGAGGGCGACATCCTGGTGGTGGCCGGCAAGGGCCATGAGCAGGGGCAGATCGTGGCTGGCGTCACCCACCCCTTCGACGACGTGGCCGAGACCGCCTCCGCCCTGGAGCCGGCGAATGGCTGAACCGCTCTGGACCTCTGCGGAAATCGCCCGCGCGGTGGGCGGCCGCGCGGCTGGCGGCGATTTCGTTGCGACCGGGGTGTCCATCGACACCCGCAGCCTCGAGCCGGGCGACCTGTTCGTGGCCCTGGCCGGCGCGCGCGACGGCCACGAGTTCGTGGATCAGGCGATGGCCAAGGGCGCCGCCGGCGCGCTCGTCACGCGCGAGGTCGGCCATCCGTCGGTGGCGGCGCCCGACGCCCTGGAGGCGTTGGCCGCGCTTGGCGTCGCCGCCCGCGAGCGCGCGCCGCAGGCCCGGCGCGGGGCGGTCACCGGCTCGGTGGGCAAAACCAGCGTCACCCAAGCGGTGATGGCGGGCCTGACCTTGGCCGGGCGGGCGCATTCCTCGGTCAAGTCCTACAACAACCACATCGGCGTGCCGCTGACCTTGGCCCGGATGCCGAAGGACGCCGAGCGGGCGGTGTTCGAGATCGGCATGAACCACGCGGACGAGATCCGTCCCCTGGCGCGCCTGGTGCGCCCGCATGCGGCCGTGGTCACCACGGTGGGTCCGGTCCACGTGGAGAACTTCCCCGACGGCGAAGCCGGCGTGGCGCGCGCCAAGGCCGAGATCTTCGAGGGCCTGGAGCCGGGCGGCGTGGCGGTGCTGAACGCCGACAACCGCTGGTTCGACGTGCTGAAGGCGCAGGCCGAGGCGGCGGGGGCGAGGGTGCGCACCTTCGGGACCGGCGAGGGGTGCGACGCACGGCTGATCGACTTCCAGGCGGCCGGCGGGCGCGCCCTGGTGCAGGCGCGGTTTCACGGCAAGGGCCTCGACTTCCCGATCCTGCAGACCGGCCAGCACTGGGGCCTCAATTCCATGGCCGTGCTGCTGATGCTGGAGGCGCTGGATGTGGACCTGGGCGACAGCCTGGCGGCGCTGGGCGCCTTCGAGCCGCTGGCCGGACGCGGCGCGGAGCGGAGCATCCGCCTCGCCGGCGGCGCCTTCACCCTGATCGACGAGAGCTACAACGCGAACCCGATCTCCATGGCCTCGGCCATCGCCACCCTGGGCGCGCGGCGGGCCGCCAAGCGACGGATCGTGGCCCTCACCGACATGCTGGAGCTGGGCGTCGAAGCGCCTCGTTTCCATGCCGAACTCGCGCAGCCGCTGGAGGCTGCGGCGATCGATCTCGTCTTCTGCGCCGGTCCTTTGATGAAATCCCTATGGGACGCCCTTCCTCCGACTCGGAGAGGCGGCTACGCCGAGAACGCGGCGGCGCTGTCGTCGCTGGTCGCAGAGGCCGCAGAGCCCGGCGACGTGGTGATGGTGAAGGGGTCCAACGGGTCGAAGGCCGGCGCGATCGCCCAGGCGCTCGCCGCGCTCGACGCCGCCGACCCGGAGACGGGCGCATGATCTTCTGGCTCTACGAGCAACTGGCGGCCGGCGGGCACGTGCCCGTGCTCAACGTCATCAAGTACATCACCTTCCGCGGCGGCATGGCGCTGTTCACCGCCCAGTTCATCGTCATGGCCATGGGCTCGCGCTTCATCCGCTGGATGCGCGCCAAGCAGGGCAAGGGCCAGCCGATCCGCAAGGACGGCATCGAGCGCCACGTCATCGAGAAGGCCGGCACCCCCACCATGGGCGGTGTGATGATCCTGGCCGGCCTGATCGGCGCCACCCTGCTATGGGCCGACCTGCGCAACATCTACGTCTGGGCCGTGCTGCTGGTGACGACCGGTTTCGGCGTCCTGGGCTTCCTCGACGACTACGCCAAGGTCACCAAGCAGACCACCGCCGGGGTCTCGGGGCTGGCGCGGCTGGCCATCGAGGCCGGGATCGCCATGGCGGCTATCGCCCTGATCATCGTTTTCGCGCCCAAGCCGCCGGCCGACCACGCGCTCCTCACCTCCGTGGTCTTCCCCTTGCTCAAGCAGGCGGTGTTCGACCTGAGCTGGCTGTACCTGCTGTTCGGCGCCTTCGTGATCGTGGGCGCGGCCAACGCCGTGAACTTCACCGACGGCCTGGACGGCCTGGCCACGGTGCCGGTGATGATCGCCTCGGCGGCCTTCGGCTTCATCGCCTACCTGGTCGGCAACTTCGTCTTCGCCGGCTACCTGCAACTGCACTTCATCCCCGGCGTCGGGGAGATCGCGGTGTTCTGCAGCGCGCTCATCGGCGCGGGCATGGGCTTCCTCTGGTACAACGCCCCACCGGCCCGGATCTTCATGGGCGACACCGGCTCGCTGGCGCTGGGCGGCGGGGTGGGCGCGATCGCCGTGGCCACCCGTCACGAGATCGTCCTGGCCGTGATCGGCGGCCTGTTCGTGGCCGAGACGCTTTCGGTCATCATCCAGGTGGCCTGGTTCAAACGGACCGGCCGGCGGGTGTTCCTGATGGCCCCGATCCATCACCATTTCGAGAAGCTGGGCTGGTCGGAATCCACAGTGGTCATCCGCTTCTGGATCGTCTCCCTCATGCTGGCCCTGCTGGGGCTGGCCACCCTGAAGCTCAGGTAGGGGAGGGCCGGCGCGCGTCATGATCCCGGTCCGCGGCTTCGAAGGGAGGACGGTCGCCGTATTCGGCCTGGCCCGCACGGGGCTGGCGGCGGCGCGCGCCCTGATGGCCGGCGGCGCCCTGGTCGCGCTGTGGGACGAGAAGCCGGAGGCGCGCGAGGCCGCTGGGGCCCAGGGCTTCGCCCTCACCGATCTCTCAGCGGCCGACTGGTCGCAATTCGCGGCCCTGATGCTGTCGCCCGGCGTGCCGCTGACGCATCCGATCCCGCACTGGACGGTGACCAAGGCGCAGGCGGCCGGGGTGGAGATCCTGGGCGACGTCGAGCTCTTCGCCCGCACGGTGAACGCCGCGCCCGAGCACAAGAAACCGAAGGTCGTCGCCATCACCGGCACCAACGGCAAGTCGACGACGACCGCCCTGGTCGGCCACCTCTGCGCCCAGGCCGGGCGGGACGTGCGCGTCGGCGGCAACATCGGCGTGGGCGTGCTGGGCCTGGACGACATGCACGGCGGCGCGGTCTACGTGCTCGAGCTCTCGTCCTATCAGCTCGACCTGACCTCCAGCCTGAAGCCGGAAGTCGCCATCATCCTCAACATCTCGCCCGACCACCTCGACCGCCACGGGGGCATGGAGGGCTATGTCGCAGCCAAGCGCCGCATCCTGCTCAACCAGGGCAAGGGCGACAGCGCCGTGGTCGGCGTCGACGACCCGTGGGGCGCGCGCATCTGCACCGAGATCACCGCCGCCAACCGCCGCACCATCGTGCCGATCTCCGCCTCCAAGGCCATGGGCCGGGGCGTCTATGCGCTCGACGGCCTGCTGTACGACGCCACCGGCGAACGCGCGGTGGAGGTCGCCGACCTCAAGCGCGCACGCTCGCTGCCCGGCCGCCACAACTGGCAGAATGCGGCGGCCGCCTACGCGGCGGCGAAGGGCATCGGCATATCCGCCGACGAGGCCGCCGAGCATCTGATGAGCTTCCCGGGGCTGGCGCACCGGATGGAGACGGTGGGGGCGATCGGTCGTGTCCGCTTCGTCAACGACAGCAAGGCCACCAACACCGACGCCGCGCGCCAGGCGCTGTCGAGCTATCCGAAGGTCTACTGGATCGCCGGCGGCCAGCCCAAGGCGGGCGGGATCGAGGCCCTGCAGGATCTCTTTGGCCGCGTCCAAAAAGCCTACCTGATCGGCGAGGCCGCGCCGGCCTTCGCCCAGACGCTGAGGGGCAAGGCGGCCACGGCGGAGTGCGGGACCATGGACGCGGCCGTCGCCGCGGCCTTCGCCGACGCCCAGGCGGCCGGCGACGAGGCCATCGTGCTCCTGTCTCCGGCCTGCGCCTCCTTCGACCAGTTTCAGGATTTCGAGGACCGCGGCGAAGCCTTCCGCCGCGCCGTCCAGACGCTCGCCGGCCTGGGCGAAGCGAAGGGCGCGGCATGAGGGGTCGCCCATGACCCCGTCGCAGGCGCACGCCTTCCCGCGTTCCGACCGCACGCCGATCGGCATGTGGTGGTGGACGGTGGATCGCTGGATGCTCGGCGTCGCAGCCCTGCTGATCGCCATCGGGGTGGCGCTATCCTTCGCCTCCAGCCCGGCCGCGGCGATGCGGATGAACATTGGCGACCCGTTCCACTTCGCCGTGCGTCAGTGCGTCTTCGGGGCCGGCGCGATAGTGATCCTTCTCAGCGTCTCGATGCTGGAGGTGCGTACCATCCGTCGCGCGGCCTTCTTCATCTGGCTGGTAGCGATCGCGGTGATGATCGCCTTGCCGGCGTTGGGCCACAATGCAAAAGGCGCGACGCGCTGGGTCGAGTTCGGCGGCTTCACCCTGCAGCCGTCGGAGTTCATGAAGCCGGCGCTGGTGATCCTTATCGCCTGGATGTTCGCCGAGGGGCAGAAGGGCCAGGGCGTGCCCGGCGTCTCCATCGCCTTCGCCCTCTATTTCGTCTCGGTGGCCTTGCTGCTGATCCAGCCGGACGTGGGCCAGACGGTGCTGATCACGGTCGCGTTCGGCGCGGCCTTCTGGATGGCCGGTGTGCCGATCTCGTGGGTGATGCTGCTGGGCGGGGTCGCGGTGGCGGGGCTGTCGTCGACCTATTTCCTGTTCCCGCATGTGGCCGCCCGCGTGCACAAGTTCCTTTCGCCGGACGGCGCCGACACCCATCAGGTGGACCGCGCGGCCGAGGCGATCCACGCCGGCGGACTGATCGGCCGCGGGCCGGGCGAAGGCGTGATGAAGCGCCATGTGCCCGACCTGCACACCGACTTCATCTATTCGGTCGGGGCGGAGGAATACGGCCTGATCTTCTCCCTGACCCTGATTGCGCTCTTCGCCTTGCTGGTGACGCGCGGCCTGTACCGGGCGATGAAGCTGACCGACCCGTTCGAGCAGGTCGCGGCGGCGGGCCTCTTCGTCCTGGTGGGCCAGCAGGCCTTCATCAACGTCGCGGTCAACCTCAACCTGATCCCGACCAAGGGCATGACCTTGCCGTTCATCTCCTATGGCGGGTCTTCGATGCTGGCGATGGGCCTGACGCTGGGCATGGCGCTGGCGCTCACCCGGCGGCGGCCGGGCGCCTACACTCCCAACGAAGGCCTGGCCAAGGCCGGCGCCTACGCCTAGCGAGGATCCGATGCGGAAGGTCGCCGTCGTCGCCGCCGGAGGGACCGGAGGGCACCTCTTCCCGGCCCAGGCGCTGGCCGAAGCGCTGATCGCCCGCGGCTGGTCCGTCGTGCTCGCCTCGGACGAGCGGGTGGCGGGCCTGGCCCAGGACTTTCCGGCGGAGCGCCGCATCGGCCTTTCGGCCCGGACCTTCCGTCGCGGAGACCCGGTCGGCATGGCCCGTGCGGGACTGGCCGTGCTGCGCGGCGCCGCCCAGGCCCGGGCGGCCTATCGCGAGCTTGGGCCCAATGTGGTGGTGGGCTTCGGCGGCTACCCCTCGGCGCCGGCCCTGGTCGGAGCGATCCTCGACCGTCGGCCGACCGTGATCCACGAACAGAACGCGGTGATGGGCCGGGCCAACCGCATGTTGGCGCCCCACGTGCGCGCGGTGGCCTGCGCCTTCCCCACCCTGGCCAAGGCCCCGCCCAAGGTCGCGGCCGGCGCCGTCGTGGTGGGCAATCCCGTCCGTCCGCCGATCCGCGCGCTCGCCGACCATCCCTACGCCCCGCCGGAGCCGGATGGCCCGGTGCGGCTGCTGGTCACAGGGGGCAGCCAGGGCGCCCGTCTGCTCTCGGAACTGACGCCGGAGGCGGTGAAGCTGTTGCCGGAGGGCTTGCGCCAGCGTCTGGCGGTGGCCCAGCAGACCCGCCCGGAATCCATGAACCTCGCCCGCAGGGCCTATCGGGACGCCAATGTGGAAGCCGAGATCGCGCCCTTCTTCCGCGACATCGCCTCACGCCTGCGCGACGCCCATCTGGTGATCGGCCGCGCGGGGGCCGGCACGGTCTGCGAGTTCGCCGTCGCCGGAAAGCCCTCGATCCTGATTCCGCTGGCCATCGCCCTCGACGACGACCAGGGCCAGAACGCCCGTCTGCTGGCCGAGGCCGGCGGGGCGGAGGTGGCGCGCGAGGCCCAGCTCACGGTGGAGTCCCTGGCCAAGGCGCTCGAGAAGCTGCTCGGCGATCCCGCGCGTCTGGCCCGCATGGCGGAGCGGGCCCGCGCCGTGGCCATCCCCGACGCCGCCGAGCGTCTCGCCGATGTGGTCGAGGAGACCGCGCGCCGCGGCTGAGGGGCCGGCGTCGATGGCAAAATCGCTTAACCTTTACAGCTTAGCTTCGCGTCCAGGTAGCATGAGTGCTGGCCATGAGCGTGACGGTTGTTGAGCCTTATTCCCCGAGACTGCACGTGTTGCACGTCGACGACGATCCGCTGAACTTGCGGGTGGTCAGCGACATCTTGCAGGCCTTCGGCCACGTCGGCCGCCAGGCGCCCAGCGGAATGGCCGCGCTGGAGCAACTGGGCGCGCGCATCTTCGACGTGGTGCTGCTGGACATCCACATGCCGGGGATGAGCGGGATCGAGGTCCTGGGGCGACTGCGCGCGTCGGTGGGGCCGGAACGGCGGACGCCGGTCATCGCGCTCACGGCCGACACGCTGACGCGCACGCGGCAGGACTATCTGGGCCTGGGCTTCCAGGATCTGGTGACCAAGCCCATCCTGGTTTCGCGCCTGCGGGAAAGCCTTATTCGGGTCACCGCCGCGCCGACGGTGGCGGAACGCCGCCGCAGCGCCTGATCGGCCCTTCGCCGGGGCGGGCCGAAATGTTAGCACCAAGGGCATGAATCGCCGCCCCGTGCCCTTCGACATCGGCCCCGTGCACTTCATCGGCATAGGCGGCATCGGCATGAGCGGCATCGCCGAGATCATGCTGCGCATCGGCTACCAGGTGCAGGGCTCCGACGCCAAGGCCAGCGCCAACACCGAACGGCTGCAGAAGCTGGGGGCGAAGGTCTTCATCGGCCATGACGCGGCGCATGTGGAAGGCGCCTACGCGGTCGTCTATTCCACGGCGGTCAAGCCCGACAATCCGGAGGTGGTCGCCGCGCGCGAGCGCCGCCTGCCGCTGGTGCGCCGCGCCGAAATGCTTGCCGAGCTCATGCGGCTGCAGTTCTCGATCGCGGTGGGCGGCACCCACGGCAAGACCACCACCACCTCCATGGTCGCCTGCCTGCTCGACGCCGGCGGACTGGACCCCACCGTGGTCAACGGCGGCATCATCAACGCCTACGGCACCAACGCCAAGGTCGGGACCGGCGACTGGATCGTGGTCGAAGCCGACGAAAGCGACGGCACCTTCCTGAAGCTGCGCTCGACCGTGGCGGTGGTCACCAACATCGACCCGGAACACCTCGACCACTACGGCGACTTCGAGGCCGTGAAGCGGGCGTTTCGCGACTTCGTCGAGAACATCCCCTTCTACGGTTTCGCCGCGGTCTGCACCGACCATCCCGAGGTCCAGGCCATGGCCGCCAAGGTGGAGAACCGGCGGCTGGTCGCCTACGGGATCAATCCCCAGGCGGAGGTGCGCGCCGAGAAGATCGAAATGGGTCCCGAAGGCGCGCGGTTCGACGTGGTCATCGCCCCCCTGGAAGGCGAGGCGGCCCGGCTGGAGGGCCTGCGCCTGCCCATGGCCGGCCACCACAACGTGCTGAACGCGCTGGCGGCGATCGCGGTCGCCCGTGAGCTGGGGGTAGGGCCAAAGGCGCTGAGGGAAGGCCTGGCGGGATTCGGCGGCGTGCGTCGCAGGTTCACCACCACCGGCGTCGCCGGCGGCGTGCGGGTCATCGACGACTACGGCCACCATCCAGTGGAGATCGCCTCGGTGCTGAAGGCGGCGCGCGCCGTCACGGCGGGACGGGTCGTGGCGGTGGTCCAGCCGCACCGCTACTCGCGCCTGCGCGACCTGTTCGACGAGTTCTGCCAGTGCTTCAACGACGCCGACACCGTGGTCGTGGCCGACGTCTATGCGGCGGGCGAGCAACCCATCGCCGGCGTCGACAAGGCCTCGCTCGCCGAGGGCGTGCGCCGCTTCGGCCACCGGCGGGTGCTGTCCCTGGACAGCCCGCAGGAGTTGGCCCGGCTGATCAGCCAGGAGGCCCGCGCGGGCGACGTGGTGGTGATGCTGGGGGCGGGCGACATCACCAACTGGGCCTACGCCCTCCCGGGCGAACTTGAAGTCCTGGTCGCGGTCGCCGAATGAGCTGGCGCGACCGGTTGCCGGCGGTGCGCGGCCGGCTGCTGCGGGATGAGCCGCTGGGCCCGCTGACCTGGTTCCGGGTCGGCGGCCCCGCCGAGGTCCTGTTCCTGCCGGCCGACGAGGCCGATCTGGCGGATTTCCTCAAGGCGCTCGATCCCGTCACGCCGGTGACGCCGCTGGGCGTCGGCTCCAACACCCTGGTCCGCGACGGTGGGGTGCCGGGCGTGGTGGTGCGCCTGGGCAAGGCCTTCGCCGCCGTGGAGCCGCGCGGCGGGTCGCGGATCTTCGCCGGCGCCGCGGTGCTCGACGCGACCCTGGCTCGCGAGGCGGCCAAGGCCGGGATCGCCGGGCTGGAGTTCTATTGCGGGGTGCCGGGCGTGGTCGGCGGGGCGCTGGTGATGAACGCCGGGTGCTACGGGAGCGAGACCAAGGACGTGCTGGTGGAGGCTTACGCCCTGACCCGCGCGGGCGAGCGCATCACCCTCAGCAACGCTGAACTGGGCTACAGCTACCGCAAGTCGGCCCGGGCGGCGGCTGAGCCGCTGATCTTCCTGGGCGGCCTGTTCGTGGGTTACCCCGATGAGCCGGCCGCCATCGAGGCGCGGATGGCCGAGATCGCCGCCCGACGCGAGGCTTCCCAACCGATTCGCGAGAAGACCGGCGGCTCGACCTTCAAGAATCCGCCCGGCGACTCCTCCTGGCGGCTGGTGGACGCCGCCGGCTGGCGCGGCAAGCCCTATGGCGGCGCCATGTTCTCGCCGCTGCACGCCAATTTCCTGATCAACACCGGCGAGGCCACCGCCGCCGACCTCGAGGGCCTGGGCGAAGCCGTCCGCGCCGAGGTGAAGGCCAAGTTCGGCGTGGACCTCGACTGGGAGATCAAGCGCATCGGGCGGCCAGCCTAGCCTCTACCCGCGCCATCGCCGGCGCCATAGGTTGGCGGCGCGCGCGCCGTAGGACAGGCGCGGACGAGGAGGCCACCGAGGTGACGGCCGCATCGCAGACGTCGAGCTTCGGCTCGGAGCGCCCAGCATCCTCGCCGCTGTCGCTCGCTCTCGACTTCCTCACGGCCCGGGAGCTGGACTCTGCGGACTTCATCCGCGCCGCCGCCCGGCACGGGTTCCGCAGCGTCTCGCTCCCGGTTCAGCCGGCGCTGGGCATGGAGCATCGGTTCCGCGACTACGACCTGATCGGGGACACGCCGAGCCGCCGCGCGGTACGCGGGGCGATCGACGACGAAGGCGTCGGCGTCGACGTGGCCGAGGTGATCGCCCTCTGGGACGACTCCGATGTCGCGGCCCTGCGTCCCGCCCTGGAGTCCGCGGCCTATCTCGGCGCCACCGGGCTGGTGGCCGTCGCCGTCCACAGGGACCCGGCCGGGATCGCGGAGAGCTTCGCTCGGCTCGACGAGATGGCGCAAGAGTTCGGCCTGAAAGTCCTCATCGAGTACATGGCCATCTCCAGCGTCAACTCGCTGGGCGCTGCGGTCGGGATCATCGATGCGATCGGCTCCACGAACATCTCGGTGATGGTGGATCCGCTTCACCTCGTGCGCACCGGCGGCACGGTCGAGGCGCTGCGCGCCCTCGATCCCCGCTATATCGGCCGCGCCCAGATCTGCGACGGCCCTCTGGCGTCGACCATGGACCCGGTCGAGGAGGCGATCGACCACCGCGGAATCCCCGGTGAGGGCGAGTTCCCGCTGGCCTCGTTTGTCGAGGCCCTGCCGGCCGGCCTCACGCTCGGCGTCGAAGTCCCCCTGCGCGAATTGATCGATCGCGGCGTCGGGCCCGACGAGCGCATCCGCCGCGCGCTGGAGGGGACCCGCAAGGTGCTGGCGCAGGCCGCGGCCAAGCCCTTGGGCGGCATGGGCGCATGAAAGCGGGCGCGCCTGAGGCCGCCATCAGGGCGCCGGCGACGGAACCGGGTGGGCCGGCCGGCCATCGCGTTCGAACGCTGAGATGTTGGCGATCGTCGTTTCGGCGATGGCCTGCAGCGCCTCGGTGGTGAAGAAGCCCTGGTGCGCCGTCACCACGACGTTGGGGAACGTCAGCAGCCGCGCGAAGACGTCGTCGCCGAGCACGTCGCTGGAGTGGTCGGCGAAGAACAGCTTTTCTTCTTCTTCGTAGACGTCGATCCCGAGGCTGCCGACGGCGCCGCTTTTCAGCCCGGCGATGACGGCTCGCGTGTCCACCACGGCGCCGCGGCTGGTGTTGATAATCATCACGCCGCGCTTCATGCGGCCGATGGCCTGCTCGTTCACGAGGTAGCGGGTCGTTGGCGTGAGAGGGCAGTGGAGCGAGACGATGTCGCTGCGCGCGAACAATTCGTCGGGAGCCACGTAGAGGACGCCGTCGGAACGGAGGTCGTCGCGGGGTTGCGGGTCCGTCGCGAGCACCTGGCAGCCGAAGCCCGACAGGATCCGCGCGACCAGGATTCCGATCTGACCGGTCCCGACGACGCCCGCGGTCTTGCCGACGAGATCGAAGCCCAGCAGGCCGTCCAGGGCGAAGTTCCCCTCGCGGACGCGATTGTAGGCGCGGTGGATCTTCCGGTTCAGCGTCAGGATCAGCGCCAGCGTATGCTCCGCCACGGCGTGCGGAGAATAGGCGGGCACCCGCGCCACCGCGACGCCGCGCGCGCGGGCGGCCGCCAGGTCGACGTTGTTGAACCCGGCGGCGCGCAGCGTCACGAGCCGCACACCCGCCGCGGCCGCGCGCTCCAGCACGGCCGCGTCCACGTCGTCGTTCACGAAGACGCACACCGCCTCGAAGCCCGCCGCGAGGTCGGCCGTCTCCGCCGTGAGCCGGGCGTCGAAGAAGCTGAGCTCGTGCCGCCCGCCGGCGTTGGCGGCGGTGAGGAACTGGCGGTCATAGGGTCTTGTGCTGAACACCGCGACGCGCATCCAAAGTTCCTTTCGTGGCCAGCTTCAGGACCCGCTGTATGGCGGCCCGAGGCGCTTGCGGCGACGCTTCGAGCCGCTTGACCCGCGGCTGACGGCATGGCGCCTGCGAAAGAGTAGTCGCACAAGCGAGTCGCCTCATGCCTGGCCCCCTTTCCGGTCGTCACGTCGCCGTCCTGCTGGGCGGCATTTCCTCGGAGCGGGAGGTGAGCCTGGTCTCCGGCGCCGCCTGCGCCGAGGCGCTGGAGCGGCTGGGGGCGAAGGTCAGCCGCGTGGACGCCGGCCGCGACCTGGCGCAGGTGCTGACGGAGCTGAAGCCGGACGTCTGCTTCAACGCCCTGCACGGCGCCTGGGGCGAGGATGGCTGCGTCCAGGGGGTGCTGGAGACGCTGGCCATCCCCTACACCCACTCTGGCGTGCTGGCTTCGGCGCTGGCCATGGACAAGGCCAAAGCCAAGGCGGTGCTGGCCGCGGCCGGCGTCGAGGTGCCGGGCGGGGGCCTGTTCGACCGCTTCGAGGTGGCCCGTCGGCACGTGCTGCCGCCGCCCTATGTGGTGAAGCCCAACGCGGAGGGCTCCTCGGTGGGGGTGTTCCTGGTCTTTGAAGGCGCCAATGGCCCGCCGCAGGAGGTCGTGGCCCCGTCCTGGACCTTCGGCGAGGCGGTGATGGTCGAGCCCTATATCGCCGGCCGCGAGCTGGCGGCGGGGGTCATGGACGGCAAGGGCATGACCGTCACCGAGATTATTCCGCGCACGGGCTTTTACGACTACGAGGCGAAGTACGGCGAAGACGGATCGGTGCATGTCTGCCCGGCCGAACTGCCGGCGGATGTCATTGAACGCGCTTTGAAATTGGCCGAGACGGCGCACGCGGCCCTGGGGTGCCGAGGCGTGACCCGATCGGACCTTCGTTATGACGATGTTAAGGACATTCTGGTCCTTCTGGAGGTCAACACCCAACCCGGCATGACACCAACTTCGCTCATCCCAGAGCAGGCGGCGAAGCAGGGAGTGGGATTCGACGATCTGGTTCTTTGGATCACGGAGGACGCGTATGCCCGCGGCTGTGCGGGGGGGATCGCGAGTTCAAGCGAGTCCCCGGGCCAAAGCGCCCGCAAGTCCGAGAGGTAAGCGTCCGCCTGCAGCCAGGCCGGCCGCGCCTCCGACGCGCGGCGGTCCGGGCCCGGCCCTCTCTCCCAAAACGGTCTTGATCGTGGCCGGCGCGGTGCTGGCCCTGGCGCTCGGCGCCACCCTGGCGCTCGACCATCGCGGCGAACGCATGGCGGCGGCGGTGGGCCGCGGGTTCGACGCGCGCTTCGCCCAGGCGGGCTTTCGGCTGCATAACGTGCATGTCCAGGGCGCCTCTCCGCTGGCCGCCGCCGACATCGTCCGCGCCGCCCAGGTCTTCAAGGACCAGCCCCTGATCGGGCTCGACCTCGCCCAGGTGCGGGACCGCGTGCAGGCCGTGGGCTGGGTGAAGGACGTCAAGGTCGTGCGCCTGCTGCCCGATACCTTGGTGCTCGCCGTGCAGGAACGGCGGCAGCTTGCGGTCTGGCAGCATCTTGGCCTCACCAAGGTGATCGACGACCATGGCGAGGTCATCCCGGAGGCCGATCCGGCCCGTTTCGCGGGCCTGCCCCTGGTGGTGGGCGAGGGCGCCGCCGCGGCTGCGCCTGGGCTCCTGCCCCTGCTGGCCCAGCGGCCCCAACTCATGCAGCGCACCGACGCCCTGGTTCGCCTGGACGACCGCCGGTGGGACCTGCGCCTGAAGGACGGCGGCCTGATCCAGCTTCCCGCCACCGGCGAAGAAGAGGCCTTGATGCGGCTTGAGCAGCTCGACCAGCGCTCGCACATCCTGGCGCTGGGCTTCGACCGCGTCGATCTCCGCAATCCCGACATGGTGGCCGTCCGGCCCCGACAGTCCATCCCGCCCGGCCCCCCGCCGGCGGCCGGCGCCTAAGGAAGAAGTCCAAGGCCGATGCTCAAACTCGCTCCGCGTCCCGTGCAGGAAGGTGAAAAGAAGGATGGGTTGAAGGCCGCCCTGGTGCGTCCGCCCGTCGTCGCCGCCGTCGATCTCGGCGCCTCCAAGGTGACCTGCTTCATCATGAAGCCGGACGGAGTCCGGCGTGGCGACCGGACCCTGACCACCGCCGGCGTGGGCTACGTGCAGTCCCGCGGCGTGCGCGGGGGCGCGATCATCAATCTCGACGAGGCCTCGGAAGTCATCGCCCAGGCCGTGGAGCGGGCCGAGAACCTGGCGGGCGTCAACGTCCAGGGCGTCACCGTGGCCACGGCCGGCGGCCAGCTCGCCTCCAACCGGGTGTCGGGCCGCGTCTCGCTGGGCGCCCGCCCGATCGCCGACACCGATCTGCACCGCGCCATCCAGCACGCGCTGTCCCAGATCAAGCTGCCCGGGCGACGTGCCGTCCACATCCTGCCGATCGCCTGGTCCGTGGACGGACAGGGCGGCGTCCGCGATCCCCGGGCCATGTTCGGCCGGGTGCTCTGCGTGGAACTGCTGGTCGTCTCGGTCCTGGAGAGCGTCTACCAGACGCTCGGCGCCTGCATTGAGCGCGCCCACCTGCAGTTCGACGGCGTCGTCGCCGCGCCGTTCGTGTCGTCGCTCGCCGCCCTGGAAGAGGACGAGACGGACCTGGGCTCGGTCTGTATCGACATGGGCGGGGGCTCGACCTCTGCGGCGGTGTTCAACGCCGGCTCGCTGGTGCACGTCGAGACCGTGCCGGTGGGCGGCCAGCACGTCACCCAGGACATCGCGCGCGGCCTCTCCACCTCCATCGCCGGCGCCGAGCGCATCAAGACCCTGCACGGCTCGGCCATCGCCTCGGCCAACGAGGATCGCGAGATGATCGAGGCGCCGCCGCGCGGCGACGATCCGGGCGCGGGGCCGGTGGTCGCGCCGCGCAGCCTGCTCAAGGGCATCATCGCGCCGCGCGTCGAGGAGACGCTGGAATTGCTCCGGGACCGGCTGAAGGCCTCGGGCGCACCGCTGGAGCCGGGCGCGGGTCTGGTGCTGACCGGCGGCGCCAGCCAGCTCGCGGGCGTGCGCGAGGTGGCGGTCCGCGTGTTCGACCGTCCGGTCCGGCTGGGCCGCCCGCGCCGCGTTCCGCACCTGGCCGACGCGGCCTCCGGTCCGGCCTTCACCGCCGCCGCCGGCATCCTGCACCGCGCCGCCTTCGGTCCCCGCGAAGCGGTTTCGGCCCGCGCGCTGGCCTCGGCCAAGCTTCGGCGTGAGCCGCTCGACCCGCGCGCCAACCCTGTCGCCAAGGCCGCCGCCTGGCTGCGCGAGAACCTCTGATCGCACGCGCTCGCGGCCCTCTCCGTTCTGCCGGGGCGGGGGCGTCGCTACACCCTGTCGCATTCGCGTCGCGACTCTGTGGAGAAGCCTGAAAAATAGGCGCTCCCGCCTCGCAGGCCTTCCGACTCAAGGTATGCGCTTAACCCTCGCTTAAGGATGTCAGTCGCCTAGTAAACCCATCCTTAAGCAAGGGGCGCCGGACGGGTTGGCCGGGGTCCAGTGCGGTTCACCGGGAAGGGTGCAGGGTCCCATGGCTATTTCGCTTTCAGCGCCGCGCGCGACGGAACTGAAGCCGCGCATCGTCGTCTTTGGTGTCGGGGGCGCGGGCGGCAACGCCGTCAACAACATGATCGAAGCGGCCCTGGAGGGCGTGGAGTTCGTGGTGGCGAACACCGACGCCCAGCAGCTTCAGTTCGCCAAGACCGACCGGCGCGTCCAACTCGGCGTGCAGGCGACGCAGGGCCTGGGCGCCGGCGCCCACCCCGAGGTCGGCATGAGCGCGGCCGAGGAATCCATCCCGGAGATCGGCGAGCATCTCGACGGCGCGCACATGGTGTTCATCACCGCCGGCATGGGCGGCGGCACCGGCACCGGCGCGGCGCCGATCATCGCCAAGTGCGCCCGCGAGCGCGGCATACTGACGGTCGGGGTGGTGACCAAGCCGTTCCACTTCGAAGGCCGTCACCGGATGCGCCTGGCCGACGCCGGCATCAACGAGTTGCAGCGCTACGTCGACACCCTGATCGTCATTCCGAACCAGAACCTGTTCCGGGTCGCCAACGAGCGCACCACATTCGCCGAGGCCTTCGGCATGGCCGACCAGGTCCTGCATTCCGGCGTCCGCTCGATCACTGACCTGATGGTGCTGCCGGGGCTGATCAACCTTGACTTCGCCGACGTCCGCACGGTCATGACCGAGATGGGCAAGGCGATGATGGGCACCGGCGAGGCGACCGGCGACGACCGCGCCCTGATGGCCGCCCAGAACGCCATCCAGAACCCGCTGCTGGACGAGGTCTCGCTGAAGGGCGCCAAGGCCGTGCTGGTGAACGTCACCGGCGGACTGGACATGACCCTGCTTGAGGTGGACGAGGCCGCCAACGCCATCGCCGAGCAGGTGGACCCTGACGCCAACATCATCTTCGGCGCCGCCTTCGACCCGACCCTGGAGGGCAAGGTCCGCGTTTCGGTCGTCGCCACCGGCATGGACGGCGCCTCGATCGCCGCGATCGAGCCGAAGATGGAGCGCCGCGCCAACATCACCGCCGAGCCCCTGCGCGTCGACGTCAGCCGGCCTGTCGCCGAGGAGCCCGCAGCCGCCGAGGAGCTCTTCGAGCCCGCGGCCCTGACGGCCGAGGAGCAGCAGCCGGACCTCTACGCCACGGCCGCTGGAGCGCCCGCGCCCGCCGTGGCCAAGATCGTCGATCCTCTGGTCGAGGAGATCGAAGAGCAAGACGAGCCGCTGTTCGCCGAACCCGCCTACGAGAACCGCAAGCCGCGGGGCGGCTTCCTGAGTCTGTTCGGCGGGCGCCAGCGCTATGAAGCGCCGCCGGCGGCTCCGACGGCCGCGCCGCGCGCCAGCGCCGTCCGCGGCGGCGCCCTGCCGGTCGAGCTTCCGCAAACGGAGATCGAGACCGAAGCCGGCGAGGACCTGGAGATCCCCTCCTTCCTCCGCCGTCTGGCGAACTAGCTCCCAAGGACCCAGGTCCCCTTCGAAGGCGGGCCCCGGCCACGGGCGCCCGCCTTTCGCATTTTAGATGTGTCATGTTGCGCCTGCGAACAGCCCGGGCTGCGCGCTGTCGCCCGCACGCCGCGGAGCGGCATCGTCAAGTCACGGAATCGCATCGGTTTTATCTGGCGTTTTGAGGGTCCGGTTCCCACGCGGTAAATACGAGCTTTACCGTTGCGCAACGTAACATGGCGAAACAGCAGTTGTTTTGCTGCGTCGCGGCAAAGGTTGTACCCAGCACCAGGCGCACTGTCGGCCGATCCGGCCGGGGGCGTCGAGTTGAGTGGATTGGAAGGTGGCGGCATGGCCGCAGACGGGTTTCAGCACGGCGCCTTTCAGCACACCCTGCGCACGCCTGCGTTGTTCGCGGGCGTGGGCCTGCATACCGGCGAATATGTCAGGGTGGCGGTCCGGCCCGCGCCGACGGATGCGGGGATCGTTTTCGTCCGCACCGATGTGACCGATCGCGACAATCGGGTTCCCGCGACCTGCGAGGCGGTCTGCAGGACCCAACTGGGCACGGTGATCGGCAACGCCGCCGGCGTCACTGTCTCCACCATCGAGCACCTGATGGCGGTGCTCGCCATGCTGGGCGTCGACAACGCCGTGGTGGAGCTGGACGGCCCAGAGATGCCGATCCTAGACGGTTCGGCCTTGGCCTTCGTGCGGCTGATCGACCGGGCCGGAAAGCGGCCCCAGAGCGCGCCGCGCCGCTTCCTGCAAGTCATGGAGACGGTCGAGGTCCGCGAGGCGGACAAGCGGGCCGCCCTGGTTCCTTGCCATCGCTTCGAGGCGGCGTTCGAAATCGCCTTCCCGACCGCCGCCATCGGCCGTCAGCGCATCGACCTGGCGATGGACGAGTACGCCTTCCGCCGGGAGCTGGCCGATTGCCGGACCTTCGGCTTCGCCCATGAGGTCGAGGCGCTGCGCAAGGTCGGCCTGGCCCGCGGCGGCAGCCTGGACAACGCCGTGGTCATAGAGGGCGACCGCGTCCTCAATCCGGAAGGGGTGCGCCGGCCGGATGAGTTCGTGCGCCATAAGGCCCTGGACGCGATCGGCGACCTCTATGTCCTGGGCGCGCCGTTGATCGGCCGTTACGAGGGCGAGCGGGCCGGCCATGCGCTGAACAACCAGCTCGTGCGCGCCTTGCTGGCGCGGCCCGACGCCGTCCGCCTGGTCACCTTCGTCAATGAGATCGCCCAGGCCGGCTGAGCTTGCGCGCGGTCCGCCATGCCTCCGCCGCAGGCGGTCTTGCTGATCGCTTCGTTTGCCACCGGCAAGGCCTCGTGTAGAAGCACACGACGCGGCGCGGGGGTGCGCTTGGGTTTCCTGGACTGAGGTGACGGTGGCCTTCCTTCGCAACTCCTGGGTTCTTCGGGCTCTGGTCGTCGGTTGTTGCGCGCTTGCGCTCGCCGGTTGCGCCGGGAGGAAGAAGCGGCCTCAGCTGGCCTATGAAGAACGACCGGTCGAGCTGCTCTACAACGCTGGCGCTCAGCGGCTGGACAGCCGCAAGTGGAACCAGGCCGTCGACTATTTCCAGGAGGTGGAGCGTCAGCACCCCTATTCGGAATGGGCCAGGCGGGCGATCCTAATGCAGGCGTTCGCCCATTACGAAGCGAACAGCTACGACCTGGCGATCGCCGACGCGGACCGTTTCCTGCAGCTCTATCCGGGCAACCCCTCGGCCGCCTACGCCCGCTACGTGAAGGCCATCTGCTACTTCGAGCAGATCGCCGACGTCGGGCGCGACCAGGCAATCACCGCCCGCGCGCTCGACGCCCTGCGCGAGGTGGTGCAGCGCTATCCCAACAGCGAATACGCCGCCGACGCCCGGCTGAAGATCGACATGGTCAACGACCAGCTCGCCGGCAAGGAAATGACGGTCGGCCGCTACTACCTGCGCCAAGGCGACACCTTCGCCGCCATCGGCCGGTTCCGGAACGTGATCGACCGCTATCAGACCACCAGCCACGCCCCCGAGGCGCTCTACCGGCTGGTCGAGGCCTACCTGACCCTGGGTCTTGTTGAAGAGGCCAAGCGGGACGGGTCGGTGCTGGGCTACAACTATCCGGGCGACGCCTGGTACGCCGACGCCTACAAGCTGCTGACGTCGAAGGGGCATCGCCCGGCCGTGGAGCCGAAGGCCGGCGGCGCCCGGGGCTTGCTGCGCATCCCCTTCATCAAGAACAAGTCGACGACGCCGCCGCCGCCGGCCGAGGCGACGCCGGAGGCCGCGGCGGCTCCGGCGGCCGTCAAGCCCAAGCGTCGGCTGAAAATCCCCTTCTTCGGCCGTTGAGCCGATAGCCGGACCCTTGGAAGGACGCCCGATTCCAGGCGATCCTCCCCGCCGATGCTGATCGGACTGTGGATCCGCGACGTCGTGCTGATCGAGGCCTTGGACCTGTCCATTGGGCCCGGCCTGACCGCGCTCACCGGCGAGACGGGCGCCGGCAAGTCGATCATCCTCGATGCGCTGGGACTGGCCGCGGGCGCGCGCGGCGACGCGGGCCTGGTGCGGCGCGGGGCGGCGCAAGCGGTCGTCTCGGCGGTCTTCGCCCCCGCCATCGACCACCCCGTCTGGGAGATCCTGGAGGAGAAGGGGCTCGCCTATGCGCGCGACGAGGACCTGGTGCTTCGCCGCTCGCTCTCGGCCGACGGACGCAGCCGCGCCTTCGTCAACGACCAGGCGACCGGAGTGGGCGTGCTGAAGGAGGTGGGCGATCTCCTGCTCGAGGTGCATGGCCAGCACGAGACGGTGGGCCTGCTGGACTGGCGAACCCACCGGCCCCTGCTCGACGACTTCGGGGGCCTTGGCCCTCAGGTCCAGGCCGTGGCCGCGGGGTGGCGGGACTGGCGCGCCGTCCAGGCCCGCGTGCAGGAGCTGCGCGAGACGGCCTCCCGCGCCGCGTCCGAGACCGAAGAACTGGCCCTACGCCTGGCCGAGCTCGACCGCCTCGACCCCCGCGAGGGAGAGGAGGCGGCGCTCGCTGGGGAACGCGCCGTCCTGGGCGCTGCGGAAAAGTCGCTGTCGGACATCGCCCAAGCCCGCGACGCGTTCGATGGCCTGTCCCAGCGCCTGGCCTCGGCGGCCCGCACCCTGGAGCGGGCGCGAGAGCGCGCGGTCGGCGCCGGCGCGGTGGTGGATAGCGCCCCGGTCGAGCGGCTCGCTGCGGCCTCGGCAGCCGTGGACCGGGTCTTGATCGAGGCCCAGGAGGCGGAAGCCGCCATCGACGAGGCGGCGTCGGCGTTCGAGTTCGAGCCCAACCGGCTGGAGAAGGCCGAGGAGCGGCTGTTCGATCTGCGCGGCCTGGCCCGCAAGCTGGGGGTCAGCGTCGAAGAGCTGCCGCGGGTGCGCATCCGCTTCGCCGAGCGGCTTCAGGCGGCGGAGACGTCGGGCGAGGCGCTGGCGGCGGCCGAGGTCGAGCTGGACGCCGCGCGCCAGGCCTATCTGACTGACGCCCGCGCGCTCAGCGCCGCCCGTCGGGCCGCGGCCGATGAGCTCGCGCGGGCGGTGACGGCCGAGCTTGCTCCCTTGAAGCTGGACAAGGCCCGCTTCCGCGCCGCCGTGGAGCCGCAGGACGAGGCGCGCGCCGGCGCCGCCGGCCTCGACCGAGTGGCCTTCGAGATCGCCACCAACCCCGGCGCGCCCTTCGGCGACCTCGCGGCCATCGCGTCGGGCGGCGAGCTGGCGCGTTTCGCCCTGGCGCTGAAGGCGGTTCTGGCCGGTCGCGGCGGCGGCCCGCAACCGTTGATGATCTTCGACGAAGTCGACCAGGGCGTGGGGGGGGCGGTGGCCGACGCGGTCGGCCTGCGGCTAAAGCGGCTGGGCGGCGGCGCCCAGGTGCTGGTGGTCACCCACTCGCCCCAAGTGGCCGCCCGCGCCGAGGCGCACTGGCGCATCAGCAAGTCGGGGGAGGGCGAGCGCGTCCGCACCGTGGTCGAGGTCCTGTCTTCCGCCGACCGCGAGGAGGAGATCGCCCGCATGCTGGCGGGGGCCCACATCACCGACGCGGCCCGCGCCGCGGCGCGTGCGCTCATCGGCGCGTGAAGCGCCTTGCCTGCGGCTTGGCGCATCGGGCTGGAGCCGCTAGGCCATCGTCATGACACCCGTGGACCAGCTCACCGAGGAAGAGGCTCTGGAGGAGCTGACAAGCCTCGCCGACGAGATCGCCGCGCACGACATCCGTTACCACCGCGAAGACGCTCCGACGATCTCCGACGCGGACTACGACGCGCTGAAGCTGCGCAACAGCGAGATCGAGGCGCGTTTCCCGCATCTGGTGCGCGACAACTCCCCGTCGCTGCGCGTGGGCGCGGCCCGCTCGGAGCAGTTCGCGCCGGTCGAGCACGGCGTCCCCATGCTCAGCCTCGACAACGCCTTCTCCGACGAGGACGCAGCCGAGTTCGACGCGCGGGTGAGGCGGTTTCTCAAGCTCGAGGGGGCGGTGCCCTACACCGCCGAGCCGAAGATCGACGGCCTGTCCTGCTCCATCCGCTACGAAAACGGCGAACTCGTGCGGGCGGCGACGCGCGGCGACGGGCGGGTGGGCGAGGACGTCACCGCCAATGTGCGGACGCTGGGCGAGGTCCCCAAGCGGCTGGCGGGCTCGGGCTGGCCGAATGTGATCGAGGTGCGGGGCGAGATCTACCTGGGCCACGAGGGGTTCGCGGCTCTCAACGCGGCGGCGGAGGCCGCGGGCCAGCGCACCTACGCCAATCCGCGCAATGCGGCGGCCGGCTCGCTGCGCCAGATCGATCCGAAGATCACCGCCCAGCGACCGCTGCGCTTCTTCGCCTACGCCTGGGGGCTGGTGAGCGCCCCCTTCGCGGAGACCCAATGGGAGGCGTTGCAGGCCTTTCGGTCCTGGGGACTGCCCATCACGCCGCAGAGCCGCCGGGTGGAGGGCCTGGAGGGATTGCTGGCGGCCTATCGCGAGATGGAGGCTGTCCGTCCGCACCTTGGCTTCGACATCGACGGGGTGGTCTACAAGGTCGACCGTCTGGACTGGCAGCAGCGCCTGGGCTTCGTCAGCCGGGCGCCGCGCTGGGGGATCGCGCGCAAGTTTCCGGCCCAGCAGGCCCGCACGGTCCTGGAGGCCATCGACATCCAGGTCGGGCGCACCGGCGCGCTCACCCCCGTGGCGCGGCTGACGCCGGTGACCGTGGGGGGCGTGGTGGTGACCAACGCCACTTTGCACAACGCCGACGAGATCGCCCGCCTGGACGTGCGCCTGGGCGATACGGTGATCCTGCAACGGGCCGGCGACGTCATCCCGCAGATCCTCGCCGTCGTGCCGGAGGAGCGGCCCCCCGCCGCCGCGCCCTACGAGTTTCCGCACGAATGCCCCTGCCCGTTGCGGACGCCCGTGGTGCGCGAGACGACCGCGGCCGGGGCGGAGACCGTCGTCCGGCGCTGCTCGGGCGAATTCGCCTGCCCTTTCCAGAAGCTCGCCCACCTGCGCCACTTCGTCGGCCGCCGGGCCTTCGACATCGAGGGGCTGGGGGAGAAGCAGATCACCGCCTTCGTCGAGCGCGGCTGGCTATCCGCGCCGGCCGACATCTTCCGCCTGGGCGCCCACCGCGAGGCGCTGCTGGCGACGGAGGGCTATGGCGAGGTGAGCGTGCGCAACCTGCTGGACAGCATCGAGGCGCGCCGCACGGTTTCCCTGGACCGCTTCATCTACAGCCTGGGCATCCGCCACATCGGCGAGACCACCGCGATGGTGATGGCCCGGGGCTACGGAACCGCCGACGCCTTCCTGGCCGCCATGGACAAGGTCGCCGACCGCGACCCCGAGGCGATCGAGGAGCTCGATTGCATGGATCAGATCGGCTCGGCGGTGATCGAGGCCGCCGCCGCCTATTTCGCCGAGGACCATAACCGCAGCCTGGTCCAGGACCTGCGCCAGGCGCTGAACATCCTGGACGCCGAGAGGCCCAAGACCGACACCGCCGTGGCCGGCAAGACGGTGGTGTTCACCGGTAGCCTGGAGCGCCTTACCCGCGATGAGGCCAAGGCCCAGGCCGAGAGGCTGGGGGCCAAGGTCTCCGGCTCGGTGTCGAAGAAGACCGACCTGGTGGTCGCCGGCCCGGGCGCCGGATCGAAGCTGAAGACCGCCGCGGAGCTTGGGATCCAGGTGCTGACCGAGGACGAATGGCTGGCGCTGGTCGGCGGCTAGCCGCCGCCAACATAACACCGCCCATCCGGCTTTCGCCGGACGAGCGGAGGAGAAGATTGGACCCTAGCGCGCGAACAGCTTGGCCACTTTCTCCACCGCCCGGCCCCGCGCCCCTACGAGGTCCGCCTCGGACCTCGTGTCGGCGGCGTAGATCGGGGCCCAGGCCTTGCGCACGCCGCGCGCGAATTGCAGGACGAGCCCGCGCATGAGCTGGCGGCGCACGGGATCGCCCACCAGCCATTCGATGAGGATGCGCGGAGAGCCGTAGGTGGTGATCACCGCGAACCGCTTGAGCTTGGGCAGGTAGCGAATCCTGAAGCGGCCATCCTCGATCGCAAAGCCCACCTGCGGCTGGAAGACCCGATCGATCCAGCCCTTCAGCATGGCCGGCAGGCCGTACCACCAGGTGGGATAGACCAGCACCAGGCCATCGGCGGCGAGCAGCGCCGCGACGTGCGGGTCGATCGTGTCGTGGTGGCGGCGGTCGGCGCGGTGCGAGCGCCAGGCGTCAAGCCCGAGGACGGGGTCGAAGGCCTCCCCATAGAGGTCCAGCAGACGCACGGCGTGGCCGTCGGCTTCGAGACGGGTCTGCAACTGTGCGCAGATCGAGCCCGCGAAGCTGTCCTTCGTCGGGTGGGTGAAGACCAGCAGGATGTCCATTGGCGAAGGCTTATCACGCCCGCGCAGGTCAGCCCCGGGGCTTCACCGCATCCAGCACCGCTTCGGCGGCCTTGCGCAGGTCGAAATAGCCTTCCAGCCCGTCCAGGCCGTCGGTGGCGACGCCGTTGTAGGTCGCGTTCCCCGCCTGCGCCTGGCGCTCCAGCTCGGCGCGCAGGGCGTAGAGCGCCCGCTCCAGCTCCTCGGTCATCGCGGGGCTCCTCCTCAGATCGGCGCTGTGGCCTCCTCCAGCCAAGCGCGCGCCCGCGCCTCGAGTTGCGGACCCAGGGTCTGGCGGACGCGCGTGTGATAGGCGTCGAGTTGGGCGCGCTCTTCCTCGGTCAGCAGTTCGCGCGCGACGCACCGGCGGTCGATGGGCGCGAGCGTCAGGGTCTCGAAGCCCAGCATGGGCCGATCCCCCCCGTCGACCTCGGCGGGCTCGGTGACGGCTTGCAGGTTCTCGATGCGGATGCCGTAGCCGCCGGTCTTGTAATAGCCGGGCTCGTTGGAGACGATCATGCCGGGCCGGAGCGCCACGGCGCTCGGCGACTTGGTGATCCGCTGCGGCCCCTCGTGGACGCCCAGGTACGAGCCCACGCCGTGGCCGGTGCCGTGGTCGTAGTCGAGGCCGTGCGCCCACAGCGCCGCGCGCGCCAGGACGTCCAGCGCCGACCCGGTGGTCCCCACGGGAAAGCGCACGCGGCCGAGCGCCAGATGTCCTTTCAGCACCAGGGTGAAACGCTGTTTCATCTCGGCCGAGGGCTCGCCGATGGCCACGGTGCGCGTCACGTCGGTCGTGCCGTCCAGGTACTGGGCGCCGGAGTCGATCAGCATCAGCGAGCCGGGCTCGGCCCGGCGGTTCAGCCGCTCGGTGGGGCGGTAGTGGACCACCGCGCCGTTGGCCGCAGCCCCGGCGATGGTGTCGAAGGACAGGTCTTTGAGCGCGCCCGTCGCCTCGCGGAACGCCTCCAGCTTGCGCACCGCGGCGATCTCGTCGACCGGCCTCGCCTGGCCCTCTGTGGCCAGCCAGTGCAGGAAGCGCGTCAACGCCAAGCCGTCGCGCTCGTGCGCCCGCCGCGCCCCCTCCAGCTCGACCGCGTTCTTGCAGGCGCGGGGAAGGGCGCAGGGATCCTCGGCGCGCAGCACCTGCGCTCCAGCCTGCGAGAGCGTGTCGAAGTACCAGGCGGAGGACTGCGCCGGGTCCACCAGAACGGTCTTGCCCTTCAGCTCCGACAGGGCGGCGGCCAGGTCCTCGGGCCGCTCCAGCCGCACGTCCGCGCCTAGCCAGGCAGGAAGCTCTGCGGTCACCTTGCGAGGGTCGAGGAACAGTCGCGCCGCGCCGTCGGCGCTCAGGATGGCCTGGCCCAGGGGGAGGGGCGACCGGATGACGTCTCCGCCGCGGATATTGAACAGCCAGGCGATGGAGGCGGGGGCGGTCAGCACCGCCGCAGCGGCGCCTTGGGCGGCCACCGTCTCGCCGACGCGCCGGCGCTTCTCGGCCGCGGACTCGCCGGCGAACTCGAGGGGGTGCGGGACGACCGGGGCGGCGGGCTGTTTGGGCCGCTCAGCGCCCCAGGCGCGGTCCAGCGGATTGACCTCGACGGGCGTCAGTTTCGCGCCCGCCTTGGCCGCCGCCTGGCTCAGGCGGGCGAGCGCGTCGGGGCTGTGCAGGCGCGGATCGTAGCCGATGGCCTGGCCGGCGCTGGCGGCCTCCTCCAAATAGGCGGTGACGCCGCCGTCCACGAGGTCGCGGATCTCGAAGGTCGCGGCGTCGACCTGGTCGCGCACCTGTAGGGTGTAGCGGCCGTCCACGAAGATCGCCGCCTTGTCCTGGAAGATGACCGCCGCGCCCGCCGAGCCGGTGAAGCCGGTGGCCCAGCCCAGGCGGTCGTTGGCGGGCGGAAGATATTCGTTCTGATGCTCGTCCTCGTGCGGCACCACCAGCGCGTCCAGGCCCTGCTCGGCCATGGCCTTGCGGATCAGCGGCACGTGACGGGGGCCGAAGGAAGGGTCCGTCGTCTCATCGAACGTCTGGCGCATTGTTGGGATGTAGGCGCAACCGACGCCACGGCAAAGGGCCGGCCGCGCTTCGTCGGCTTGCGCGAACGCGGGCGCCGCTCAAGGGCGCACGCGCCCTGCGGGTCTCGGCAAACGCCTGCGACTATTGCGGCGGCGCCTGGGCGGTGTCGCTGGCGTCGCGCGCGGCCTGGCCGGCGCTGGCCGCGGACTGCTGGATCTGCTGCGAGGTCTGGTCGGCGGCGGCCTGGGCGGTCTCGGCGGCGCGCTGGGTGGCTCGGGCGCTGGAGTCCACCGCCGCCTGGGCGGCGCGGCTTGCGTCCATGGCCGCGCGCTGGGCGTCGCTCGTCGCGCTGTTCAGGCTCGCCTGAGCGGCCCCCTGGTCGCGCGCCGCTTGCAGATCATCCTGGCGGGTCTGGTTGGAGAACACGATCAGCAGGCCCGCCACCGCCACGATGGCGACGATGGCGGCGATCCACCAGCCGGCGACGCCGCTGCGGCCGGTGTGGACCTCGCGGTAGGTCTCCCGTTCGACTCCTGCGGACGTCTCCGACGTACGATCCCGTTGATAGTCCATGGGGTCGGACATGCGTTCCTCCTATCCCGTTGACCGGCTTGGCCTTTGGGACGGAACGTCATTCGGCCAGAGGGGTTCCGGCGGGGCTCAGGGGCGGCGCAGCACCAACGTGGCCCAGGCGTCGCGCCGCAGCTTGCGGCGCACGCGGAAGCCGCGGGAGAGGTAGGCCGCGAGCACCCGTCGCTCCTGGGTCCGCAGCAGGCCCGACAGGATCGCCACGCCGCCTGGGCGGAGCGCCCGCTTGATGTCCTGCGCCAGCGCCACCAGCGGGGGCGCCAGGATGTTGGCGAAGACTAGGTCGTAGGGCCCCGCGGTCCGCACCTTCGGATCGCGCAGGCCCGCGGCGTGCACGAAGTGCGCGTGGGCGCTGTTCAGCTTGGCGTTTTCGTTGGCGATGCGCACAGACACCGGGTCGATGTCGGTGCCGAGCGCCAGGCGGCTTCCTGTTCGCGCCGCCGCGATGGCCAGCACGCCGGTGCCGCAACCCACGTCCAGCACCTTGCCGAACCGGGCGCCTTTCAGCAGGGCGTCGAAGGCGAGCAGGCAGCCCACCGTGGTTCCGTGATGCCCCGTGCCGAAGGCGGCACCCGCCTCGATGCGGAGGTTGACGGTCGAGGCTGGCGCGAGGCCGCGGTCGTGCGCTCCGAAGACGAAGAACCGTCCTGCCCGCACGGGGGGAAGCCCCGAAAGCGCCATCGCCAGCCAGTCGGCGTCGGCCAGCGTCTCGGTTGTCACCCTGAGGCCGGGGTGGCCTTCCAGCAGCGCCACAAGCGCCACCTGTTCCGCTTCCCGGGTGGGGAATGCGTCGATGCGCCAGACGTCGTGGTCCTCGTCCTCCTCCAGGATCGAATAGGTGAGGGATTCCGTCGCAGGGGTCTCGTCGATCGCCTGGGCGGCGGCCTCGGCGAGGCGGCGCGGTCCGCGGGCGATGATCTGCACTGCCTGGTCGCTCATGGCCCCCTGCTAGCGGGACGGGCGGCCGATGGCGAGCGCGATCAGCGGACGCGGGTGGTGTCGCCCGTGGCTTCCGGCGGGGCCTCGCTGTCCACGGCGGTGGGGACGGGCGCTTCGTCGGTTGGGTCGTAGGTCGCAGGCGTCAGATCGTACGAGCGGAGGGCCTGCTCGTAATAGTCGGGCGCAGGTTCCTCATGTGCTGGCGCCGGCGCAGGCGGCGCGATCGCCACGGCCGCGGCCTGGGCGTATCGCCGCCAGTCCGTGCCGACGACATAATCCGGCGGCTTGCTTCCGTAGGCGGAGAGCGCCACGGCTTCGGCTTGAAAGGGGGAGGCTTCGTCCGGGTCGTGAGGCTGGGCGACGATCTGGGGTCCTGCCGGCCGATCGTCGTAGGCCAGGTCGGGGCGCATCGCCGCCCCCATCAACAGCCCCGCCGTCAAAGCCACGCCCGCCCCTTTCCAGATCGCCCTCACCTTCGGCCAGCCTTTCGCAAATGGGTTCGGCGAGGAAGCGCGCAAACGGCAGGTTGGTTCAGGGCCAAGCTGGCGCCTTCTTTCGCCCGATGCGTTGAGCCGGCGGGAGACGCGCATGAGCAAGTACGACCCCCTGTCCCGGAGGTTCGACTCCACCGCCGAGCCGGAATGGCGGACGAGCTTCGCCGAGATCGAAGGCCTGCTGGGATTTGCTCTGCCCAAGGGGGCGCGCGCGCATGCGGCTTGGTGGCGCGCGGGGCCGGAAAAGGTCCACGGCCGGGCCTGGGCCGACCACGGCTGGGAGGTCGCCGACATCGACCACCGGGCGGAAACCGTCCTGTTCCGCAAGGTCGCCGCCGGCCGTGGTTCCGGAGCCTCGGCCTCGGAGATCCAACCTGCGGCCATGCGCGAAGCGGCGCTGCGGGCGGCCAGGGGCCGCAGCTCCAGCTGGGTCCTGGGTCTCGCCGCCCTGGTCGGCGCCGGCTTGGCGCTATGGGGGGTCGACCGGCGGCGGCGGCGCTAGCGGTCCCGCCGTTCAGGCCTTCTCGACGAAGCTGTCCAGAACCTTCTTCTCGCCCGCCTTGTCGAACTGGACGGTCAGCTTGTTCCCCTCCACCGCGGCGACGCGCCCGTAGCCGAACTTGACGTGGAAGACGCGGTCGCCGCTCCGATAGTCGCTGGAGGCGGAGCTTTCGGAGACGGCGACCAGGCGGCCCTCGCCTTCAATGACAGCCTGGCGGCCCGGGTGGCTTCCGCGATAGCCGCTGGCCTGGGCTCGTCGCCATCCTGGCGAGGAGTAGCCGGCGCCGAAGGACGGGCTCTCGTCCCAGCGGCTGCCGTGCTGCTGCATGCCAGGGCCGCCGCCGTAATAGCCGGTCTCGCTGGAGGCCTCGACGTTGGCCAGAGGCAGTTCGTCGACGAAGCGGCTGGGAAGCTGGCTGGTCCAGCGGCCGTAGACCTGGCGGTTGGCGGCGAAGGAGATCCGCGCCTCCTGCCGCGCGCGGGTCAGGCCCACGTAGGCCAGCCGGCGCTCTTCCTCCAGGCCCTTGTCGCCTTTCTCGTCCAGGCTGCGCTGGGAGGGGAAGACCCCTTCCTCCCAGCCCGGCAGGAACACCAGCGGGAACTCCAGCCCCTTGGCCGAGTGCAGGGTCATGATCTGCACCGCGTCCGCAGCCGGGCCGCGGTCGAGGTCCATGACCAGGGAGACGTGCTCCAGATAGCCTTCGAGCGTCTCGAAGCTGGCCATCGACTGGACCAACTCCTTCAGGTTCTCCAGCCGCGTGGCGGCGGTCGGCGTCTTGTCGGCGCGGAGCGCGTCGGTGTAGCCGCTCTCCTCCAGCACCGCCTCCATGAGGCGCGCGTGCGGAATGCGCTCGGCCTCGGCGCGCCAGCGGTCCAGGTCGCGCAGGAATCCCGAGAGCGCCGAGCGGGTGCGGGCCGCCAGCTCGTCGGTGCGCGCAAGATCGCGTGCGGCCACGCTCGCTGAGACACCGCTCAAGCGGGCCGCCTGCAGCAGTTTCTGCACCGTGGTGTCGCCGATCCCGCGCTTGGGCGTGTTGACGATGCGCTCGAACGCCAGGTCGTCGTCGGGGCTCTGGATCAGGCGCAGGTAGGCGTGGGCGTCGCGGATTTCGGCCCGCTCGAAGAAGCGGGGACCGCCCACCACCGTGTAGGGGATTTGCAACAGGACGAACCGCTCTTCGAAGGCGCGCATCTGGAACGAGGCCCGAACCAGGATCGCCATGTCGCGGAAGCGGCGGCCTTGCCGTTTGGCCTTCTCAATCTCGTCGGCGATCATCCGGCTCTCGGCCTCGCCGTCCCACACGCCGCGGACCACGACCTTTTCGCCGCCCTCGGCTTCGGTCCACAGCGTCTTGCCCAGCCGGCTCCTGTTGGTCGCGATCAGGCCGGAGGCGGCCGCCAGGATGTGGCTCGTGGAACGGTAGTTGCGCTCCAGGCGCACCACCTTGGCGCCCGGGAAATCGCGCTCGAACCGCAGGATGTTGTCCACCTCGGCCCCGCGCCAGCCGTAGATCGACTGGTCGTCGTCGCCCACGCAGCAGATGTTCTGGCGTTTCTGCGCCAGCAACCTGAGCCACAGGTACTGGGCGACGTTGGTGTCCTGATACTCGTCCACCAGGATGTAGCGGAACCGCTCGTGGTATTCGGCCAGCACGTCCGGATTGGCCGTGAAGATGGTCAGGTTGTGCAGCAGCAAATCGCCGAAGTCGCAGGCGTTCAGCACCCGCAGCCGCTCCTGATACAGGCGATAGAGCGCCTGGCCGCGCCCGTTGGCGAAGTGCTGCGCCTCGGCGGCCGGCAAGCGGTCCGGCGTCCAGCCGCGGTTTTTCCAGTGGTCGATGAGGCCGGCCAGCGCCTTGGGGGTCCAGCGCTTGACGTCGATGTTCTCGGCCTCGAGCACCTGCTTGATCAGCCGTTCCTGATCGTCGTCGTCCAGGATGGTGTAGTTCGACTTCATCCCCACCAGTTCGGCGTGCCGTCGCAGGACCTGGGCGGCGATGGAATGGAAGGTGCCGAGCCAGCGAAGGCCTTCCGCGTCGGGGCCGATGACGGCGGTGATGCGCTCGCGCATCTCGCGCGCAGCCCTGTTGGTGAAGGTTACGGCGAGGATCTGCCAGGGCCGGGCGCGGCCGGTGGCCAGCAGGTGGGCGAGCCGGGTGGTCAGCACCCGCGTCTTGCCGGTGCCCGCGCCGGCGAGCACCAGCACCGGGCCATCGGTCGCCTCGACCGCATTGCGCTGCTCGGGGTTCAGGCCCTCAAGGTAGTCGCCCGCCGGCCCTGACCCTGACGGGCGCGCAAGGTCGCTGATCCGGGGCTCGGGAGGAACGGGGGATTCGGACGCGGACATCGGAACATATGTAGCACGCCCGGCCGGCGGCTTAAGGGCCGGAACTTCGAGGGAGGGCGGCGGTTTGTCCACGACGGCTTCAGCCGCCTCGCCGCCAGGGACGACGCCGATGTCCGAGGATCCTCGTCGCCCCCGCACAGAGTCCCTGCCGGCCTTCGTCTGGGGGCTGTTGGGAATTCTAGCCGTCGCCCTCTTCGTGCTGGCGCTAGGCCTGCTGGGCCGGCCGCTCTGATCGCCGGGCGTAGGCGAGGGCGGCCGTCCGGCACGCCGACGCCAGCGGCCGTTGTCCCCGCTCGGCGTCGATCGCCGCCAAGAGACCCGCAAGGCTGACGCCGCGCCCCTGCGCCATTTCCTCCAGGACCCGCCAGAATTCGGGCTCCAGAGCCACCGAGGTGGGGTGTCCGGCCAGTTGAAGGGAGCGTTTGCGCAAGCTGTTCGACACGCAGTTCACCTGATTTGGGTTACTTGGGCCTTGTGAACGCGCAGCCATTTGGTCATCTCTTCGCCGCGCAACAAGGATTTCCTTAAATGGCCCTGGCGGATGACGCCGGCGCGGCTCCGGTCGTGGTGAAGCAGGATTGGCTTCGCGCGCTCAAAGCGCTGCGCCGCCTGCTGGCCGACAAGGACGACACCGCCCAGGTGTTCATCATCATGCGCGCCCTGAACGGCAAGCGGACGGCGCGCAACTACTGGCGGCTGCTGACCACTGTGGACGGCGGCCGGATCGCCTATGAGCGGGTGGAGCTCGCCCCCCGATTGATGGACCAGGCGTGGCTCGAAAGCCTGCCGCCGGGTTCGGTGGGCGCGGCCTATCGCGAATTCGTGCGCGGCGAGAGGTTGTCGGCCCAGGCGCTGGTCGAGATCAGCCAGAAGGGCACGACCACGATCGAAGACAAGCATCCCTACGCCTGGTTCGGCCGGCGTACCCGCGACGCCCACGATATCTGGCATGTGCTGGCGGGTTACGGCCGAGATCCCTTGGGCGAGGCCTGCCTTGTGGCCTTCTCCTTCGCCCAGACGCGCGGGGCGGGCTGGGCGCTCATCGCCATCGGCGTGGCCCTTCGCTCGCAGCGCTATGACGGCTATCCATACCGCCGGGCGATCTGGGAAGGTTTCCGGCGCGGGCTGAAGGCGCGTTGGCTTCTTGGCGCGGACTACGAGCGCCTGCTGGCCGAGCCGCTTGAAGCCGTCCGCGCGCGGTTCCGCATCCCCCCGCCGCGGATCTACGAGTCTATCCCTCCGGCCTTTCGCGAACGGGCGGTGCCGAGGGGCGCGCCGAAGACCTAGTCCTCGCGCTTGGCCTGGTCGTGAGCGCGCCGCGCGCGTTCGGCCTCCAGCTTCGACGTCTGCTTCTCGTCCTTGCTTCGGCCGAAGCTCACCCGGTTCTCGGCAGCCTGCGCCTTGTCGGCGGCGCGGAGCCGCGCCTTGCGCGCCTTGTTCAGATTGATGGGCTCGACCACCCGGAAACCTCCGCGCCTGCGCCCGGGTTATGCGTCCGTCGCTGAGACAGGAGAGAACTATGAACGATCCTTCCGAGATCCGCGAGCATATGGAGGTCCTGGGCTCTGACGGCGGTCACGTGGGCCGGGTCGACCACGTCATGGGCGACGACATCGAGCTCACGAAGTGGGACACAGGCTCGGGCTTGAAGCACCACCTGATCCCGATGAGCTGGGTCGAGTACGTGGACGACGACGGCGTCCACCTGAACCTGACGAAGGACTCCGCGAAGTCCGCCTGGCGCGAGAAGCACTGACGGCCATCGCGTCGCCTGACTATTTCACCGAGGCGCAGAACCGCTGGATGCGCGTGCAGGCTTCTTCCAGGACGGAATTGGCCGTCGCGTAGCTGATGCGGAAGAACGGCGACAGGCCAAAGGCCGCGCCGTGCACCACGGCGATCCCCTCCGCCTCCAGCAGTTCGTTGGCGAAATCCTCGTCCGAGGCGATCGTCCGGCCGCTGGGGGCGGACTTGCCGATCACCCCTTCGCAGGACGGATAGACGTAGAACGCCCCTTCCGGCGTCGGGCAACGGATGCCGTTCGCCTGGTTGAGCATCGAGACCACCAGGTCGCGGCGCCCCTGGAACAGATTCTGGTTCGGCTTGATGAAGGCCTGGGTCCCGTTCAGCGCCTCGACCGCGGCGTATTGCGAGATCGAGGCGGCGTTCGACGTCGATTGGCTCATCATCTTGCGCATCAGGTTGATCAGCGCCTCAGGCCCGCCGGCGTAGCCGATCCGCCAGCCGGTCATGGCGTAGGCCTTGGAGACCCCGTTCATGGTCAGGGTGCGGTCGTAGAGCGCCGGCTCCACCTGGGCGATGGTCGAGAACTCGAAGTCGTCGAACAGCAGGTGCTCGTACATGTCGTCGGTGAGGATCCAGACATGCGGGTGGCGCAGCAGCACGTCGGCGACCGCGCGCAGCTCTGCCCGGGTGTAGGCCGCGCCGGACGGGTTCGAGGGCGAGTTCAGGAACACCCAGCGCGTGCGGGGCGTGATCGCCGCGTCCAGCGCCTCGGGCTGCACCTTGAACCCGCTCTCGGCGGTGGTCTGGACGAAGCGCGGCTCGCCGCCGGCCAGCAGCACCATGTCCGGATAGCTCACCCAGTAGGGCGTCGGGATCAGCACCTCGTCGCCCGGGTTCAGAGTGGCCATCATGGCGTTGAAGATCACCGGCTTGCCGCCGGGCGAGACGTTGATCTGACTGGGCTTGTAGGTCAGGCCGTTCTCGCGCTGGAACTTGGCGCAGATGGCGTCCTTCAGCTCCGGGATGCCGTCGACGTTGGTGTACTTGGTCTTGCCGTCGCGGATCGCCTTGATGGCCGCTTCCTTGATGTTGTCCGGCGTGTCGAAGTCGGGCTCTCCGGCGGCCAGGCCGATGACGTCGCGGCCCTGCGCTTTCAGCTCGCGCGCCTTCTGGTCCGCCGCGAGGGTCGCGGAGGGCTTGACGCGGGCGAGGGCGGCGGACTGCAGCGACATCTGAGGGCGTGCTCCTGAGCTTGCGCCGGGGCTCTGCCCCGGGCGGGCGGGGTTTAGCCGAACTCGAACCTGCGGCAAACCCGTGTTTCGGGCGCACGCTTGACCCCGCCCAGGCGATCGGCCAACCCAGGCGGCCACATGCGCCGCCTTCCGCCGCTCCTTTCCGACCTGGACGCCAAGGCCTGGCGTACGCTTCTGGCCTCGTTCCTGTTGTTTGGCGGCGTGGGCCTGGTCTTCGTTTTCGGCGCTCAGGTGCTGGGCTTCGGCGGCGAGGCGACGGTGGAGCGTTGGCTGGCGGAGACTCCGGGTCCCTGGGCCTTGCCCGTGGCGGTCGCGGCCTTCGCGGCCCTGGCCTTCCTCGGCGTGCCGCAGTTCATGCTGATCGCCGCGGCGGTGGTGGTCTTCGGCGGCTGGCGGGGATTCGCCTACAGCTGGATCGGCACCATGGCCTCCTCAATGGTCGGCTTCTACCTTGGCCGCGCAGCGGGCGCCAAAGCGCTGGAACGGGTGTCCGGCCCCGGCGTGCGGCGTTTCATGGACCATGTGGGCCGCAACGGGCTGGCGGCCAGCCTGATCGTGCGCCTCGTACCCTCCGCCCCCTTCATCGTCGTCAACATGGCCGCGGGCGTCACCCCTATGCGGACGCTCGATTTCGCGCTCGGCACGGCGATCGGCATCGTTCCCAAGATCGCCCTCACGGCCTTCGCCGGCGAGTCCATCGCCCGCGCCATGAGCGGCCGTCACATCCGCGAGGCCCTGTGGCTGGCGGTGTTGGTCGCCGCCTGGGTGGTGATAGGTTGGGCCGCGCGACGCTGGCTGCGCAGCCGGGAATAGGCTTGCCGACAGGCTGGCGGGCAGGCTCTCATATTTATCCGAGTTTTCAGATCGTATAGGGAACCTTCCCGGCCTCGGTGCGCTCCAGCGAAGGTGTGCCTCGGGGTGCGCGCCAAGGGGGCTGGATGAGAACTGGGGTCAAGGCGCGTCGAACATGACCGACGACAGTGACTACCGGCTGCTCGTCGAGGCCATCACGGACTACGCGGTATTCATGCTGGACCGCGACGGCTATGTCGCGAGCTGGAACCCCGGCGCCCGCCGGTTCAAGGGCTACGAAGCCTCTGAGATCATCGGCGAGCACTTCTCGCGCTTCTACACCGAGGAGGACCAGGCCGCGGACATCCCGGACCGGGTGCTGCGAACGGCCGGCGAGAGCGGTCATTTCGAGGGGGAAGGCTGGCGGGTGCGCAAGGACGGGGGCCGCTTCTGGGCTCACGTGGTGATCGACCCGATCCGCAATGAGGCGGGCGAACTGTTGGGCTACGCCAAGATCACCCGCGACCTGACCGAGCGGAAGGCCGCCGAAGATGAGGCGCGTCGCCGCGACCAGCAGTTCCGGCTCCTGGTCCAGGGGGTCACGGACTACGCCATCTACATGCTGGACACCCAAGGGCGCGTGACGAGTTGGAACCCCGGCGCGCAACGCATCAAGGGTTATGAGCCGGACGAGATCATCGGCGAGCATTTCTCGCGCTTCTACACCGAGGAGGATCGCGCGGCCGGCATCCCGGCGTTCGCCTTGCGGACCGCGGCGGCGCAGGGCCGCGCCGAGCGGGAGGGCTGGCGGGTCCGCAGGGACGGCACCCGCTTCTGGGCCCACGTGGTGATCGACGCGATCCGCAATGAGGCGGGCGAGCTGATCGGCTACGCCAAGATCACCCGCGACGTCACCGAGCGACAGGAGGCGCAGCGCGCCCTGCTCGAAGCGCGTGAGGCGCTGCTGCAATCCCAGAAGCTGGACGCCATCGGCCAACTCACCGGCGGCATCGCCCACGACTTCAACAACCTGCTGATGGCGGTGCTGGGCAGCCTGGAGCTGCTTCGCAAGCGCATGCCGCAGGACCCGCGGGCCCAGGCCCTGCTTGAAAATGCGGTGCAGGGCGCCGAGCGCGGCGCCAGCCTCACCCAGCGGATGCTCGCTTTCGCGCGCAAGCAGGAGCTGGCCCTCGGCGGTGTGGACGTCACCGAGCTGGTCACCGGCATGGAGGACCTTCTGCGCCGCTCGCTGGGGCCGACGGTCGAGCTCGCCACCAGCTTCGAGCTGGACCTGCCGCCCGCCTACACCGACGCCGGTCAGCTTGAGAGCGCCTTGCTGAACCTGGCGGTGAACGCCCGGGACGCCATGGCCGGCGGCGGTGTCATCCGGATTGAAGCCGGGCTGGAGCGCCTTGAGAAGGCAGGGCTGATCTCGCTGTCGCCCGGCGAGTACGTCCGCCTGTCGGTCATCGACAACGGCGCCGGCATGGACGCCGACACCCTGCAACGCGCCACCGAGCCCTTCTTCACGACCAAGGGCGTGGGCAAGGGGACGGGGCTTGGGCTCTCCATGGTCCATGGCTTGGCCGAGCAATCGGGCGGGCGGCTGCGAATCTCCAGCCGGCCGGGCCGTGGCACGCGGGTCGACATCTGGCTGCCGAAGGCCGCGATGGTGGGGGCCAGCAAGCCCCGACGAGACGAGGTCGACGACACCAGTCCGATGCCACGCCTGCACGTGCTGGCGGTGGATGACGACCCCCTGGTGTTGAGCAATCTCGTGGCGATGCTGGAGGAGCTGGGCCAGAAGGTCACCCCAGCCGCCTCGGCCGCCGAAGCATTGGTCGCCATGGCCCAAAAGCCGGCGGATCTCGTGATCACGGACTACGCCATGCCGCAGACCACGGGTCTGCAACTGGCCCAGGAGATCTTCTCCACCCACCCTGACGCCACCGTGGTCCTCTCGACGGGCTATGCCGAGCTTCCGCCAGGCGCGGAATTCGACCTGCCTCGGTTGTCGAAGCCCTACAGCCAGACCGACCTGGCCCGGGCGCTCAGGCACGCCCGGCGACGGACGGAACTTCACCGCGCCTAGGGGCGGTCCGGGTCTCGCGCCGCCCAATCCGGTTGCGAAACCGACAGGCTTTCGCTAAATCGGGCCGATGTTTCCGCGTCGCCAAGGCCTGCTTCTTCTTGCGCTGGGGCTTAGCCGCCCCTGGGCGCCCTAGCAGGCTGCGCGACGTCGCGGCCGGGGCGCTCAGGGGCTTTTCTCCGCCCTGACCGCAACCCCCGCGAAAGCCCAAGACCATGTCCGACACCGCTAATCCCACCGCCGGCGCTCAGTCCGAGCGCGAGCGCGTCGTCATCTTCGACACCACCATGCGCGACGGCGAGCAATCGCCCGGCGCCTCCATGTCGCTCCAGGAGAAGCTGGAGCTGGCAAAGATCCTGGAGGAGATGCGCGTCGACGTGATCGAGGCCGGCTTCCCCATCGCCTCCAACGGCGACTTCGAGGCCGTCCGTCAGATTTCCGAGATCGTCACCGAAAGCACCGTGTGCGGCCTGGCCCGCGCCGCCATCGCCGACATCGAGCGCTGCGCCGAAGCGGTGAAGAAGGCCAGGCGCGGCCGCATCCACACCTTCATCTCCACCAGCCCCGTCCACATGAAGTGGAAGCTGCAGATGGAGCCGGAGACGGTGCTGGAGATGGTCACCCGCTCGGTCTCCCACGCCCGCAACCTGGTGGGCGACGTGGAGTGGTCCGCAGAGGACGCCACCCGCACGGAGCGCGACTTCCTGCGACGCTGCGTCGAGGCGGCGATCAAGGCCGGGGCCACGACCATCAACATCCCTGACACGGTCGGCTACACCTATCCGTCGGAATATGCGGACCTGTTCCGCTTCCTGATCGAGACCGTGCCTGGCGCCGACGGGGTGATCTTCTCCACCCACTGCCACAACGACCTGGGCCTGGCGGTCGCCAACTCCCTCTCCGGGGTGCAGGGCGGCGCCCGCCAGATCGAATGTGCGATCAACGGCATCGGGGAGCGCGCCGGGAATGCGGCGCTGGAGGAGGTGGTCATGGCGCTGCGGGTGCGCGGCGACCAGCTGCCCTACCACACCGGCGTCGATCCCCAGCACATCACCCGGGCCTCTCGTTACGTCTCGGCGATCACGGGCTTTCCCGTTCAGTTCAACAAGGCCATCGTCGGCAAGAACGCCTTCGCGCACGAGAGCGGCATCCACCAGGACGGGATGCTGAAGAACGCCGAGACCTATGAGATCATGCGGCCCGAGGACGTGGGCCAGGGCGCCACCAACCTGGTCATGGGCAAGCATTCGGGCCGCCATGCCTTCCGCGAGAAGCTGAAGGCGCTGGGCTACGAGCTGGGGCAGAACGCGCTCAACGAGGCGTTCCAGCGCTTCAAGGACCTGGCCGACAAGAAGAAGCACGTCTTCGACGACGACATCGTGGCCCTGGTGGACGACGCCCTGGCCAGCGCCGCCGACCGCATCCAGGTCAAGCACCTGCGGGTGATCGCCGGCACCGAAGGGCCGCAGGAGGCTTTCCTGACGCTCAGCGTGGATGGCGAGGATCGCTCGACCAACGCCACCGGCGACGGCCCCGTGGACGCGGTGTTCAACGCCATCCACCAGGCCGAGCCGCACGAGGCGATCCTGCGCCTGTTCCAGGTGCATGCGGTCACCGAAGGCACCGACGCCCAGGCGCAGGTTTCGGTGCGCCTCGAGGAGGACGGCCGGATCGCCACCGGCCAGGCCGCCGACACCGACACCCTGACCGCCTCGGCCAAGGCCTACGTCAACGCGCTCAACAACCTCTTCGCCCGCAAGGAGAAGAGCGCGCCGGCGGGCCGCGTCGTCAGCGGGTTCTAAGGCCGCCGACCGTCTGCGGGGAACGATTGCAGCGTTGATCCGCTCAGGCTCCGCGTTATGAATTGATGGTTCATAACGCGGAGCAGGCAAATGCGGAGGGGTTTGCAGGCGGTGCTGACCGCCGTCGCCGCGCTCGCTCTCGCTCTCGCCGCCTTCGCGCGACCGGTCGTCGCCGCTGAAACCCAGGTCGCCGTGGCGGCGAACTTCGCCGAGCCCGCCAAGGCGATCGCCGCCGCCTTCGCCGCCGACACCGGCCATAAGGCGGTGCTGTCCTTCGGATCGTCCGGCCAGCTTTACGCCCAGACGGCTCGCGGGGCGCCCTATGAGGTGTTCCTGTCCGCCGACGCCGACCGCCCCAGGAAGGCCGAGCAGGAGGGGCTGGGCGTCCCCGGCACGCGCTTCACCTACGCCGTCGGCCGCCTGGTGCTCTATTCGAAGACGCCGGGCCTGGTGGACCCGCAGGGCGCGGTGCTGCGCAAGGGCGGCCTCTCCAGGGTGGCCATCGCCGATCCGGTCGCCGCGCCCTATGGCGTCGCCGCGGTGCGGACGATGCAGAAGCTTGGCGTCTACAACGCGCTGAAGCCGAAGATGGTCATGGGGATCTCGATCGCCCAGGCCTATCAGTTCGTCTCCACCGGCGCCGCCGAGGTCGGATTCGTGGCCCTGGCGCAGGTGGTCGACGAGCCTGGCGGTTCGCGCTGGATCGTGCCGGCGGCGGACCATCCGCCGATCGACCAGCAGGCGATCCTGCTGTCGGCGGGTCGGAAGAACCCCGCCGCCGCCGCCTTCCTCAAATATCTCCGCGGCCCCAAGGCGGCCGCGATCATCCAGCGCTACGGCTACGAGGCGAAGTAAGGGCGTGGGCCAGGTCGTCTGGACGACAATCGCGCTGGCGGGTGGGACCACCATCATCCTGCTCATCCTCGCCGCCCCGCTGGGCTGGTGGCTGGCGCGGCCGGGCGGCTGGTGGAAGGAGGCCGTGGCGGCGGTCGTGGCCCTGCCCATCGTGCTGCCGCCGACCGTTCTGGGCTTCTACCTGCTGGTGGCGCTTGGGCCGGACAGCCTGCTGATGGCGCCGCTACAGGCCTTTGGCGTCCGCACGCTGGCCTTCACCTTCACCGGCCTGCTGATCGGCTCGCTCGTCTATTCCCTGCCGTTCGCCGTGCAGCCCTTGCGGAGCGCCTTCGAGGCGGTGGGCGCGCGCCCGCTGGAGGCGGCCGCCAGCCTGCGGGCCGGCCCGTGGGACAGCTTCTTCAACGTCTCGCTGCCGCTGGCGCGCCGGGGTTTCGTCACCGCCGCGGTCTTGGTCTTCGCCCACACGCTCGGCGAGTTCGGCGTGGTGCTGATGATCGGGGGCGCCATCCCTGGCAGGACCGAGGTGCTGTCGATCCGGATCTGGCGCGAGGTCGAGGCCCTCCAGTTCCCCGAGGCGCACCGGCTGTCGGCCGGGCTGGCCGCCTTCGCCTTCGCCGCCCTGCTGACCTTGCTGCTGCTGGAGCGCCGCTCCGCAAGGCGGCGGCCGTGATCGACGTCGACCTCGCCGGGCGCTTCGGGGGCTTTGAGCTGGCCGCACGCGCCAGCATGCCGGCCAGGGGCGTCACCGCGGTCGTCGGCCCAAGCGGCGCCGGCAAGACCACCCTGCTGCGCTGTCTCGCGGGACTCGCCCGCGCCCAGGGTCAGGTGAAGGTGGGTGGTGCGGTCTGGCAGGACGAGGGCCGCTTCCTTCCCATTCACCGCCGCGGCGTCGGCTATGTGTTCCAGGAGCCCAGCCTGTTTCCCCACCTGTCGGTGCGCGGAAACCTGGAGTTCGCCGCCCGCCGGGCGACGGCGGGGGAGGGCGTGGGCTTCGACGAGGCGGTGCGGATGATGGGGCTGGGCGCGCTGCTCGACCGCGCGCCGGACAAGTTGTCGGGGGGTGAGCGCCAGCGGGCCGCCATCGCCCGGGCGCTGCTGTCGCGGCCGGCCCTGCTGCTGATGGACGAGCCCCTGTCCAGCCTGGACGCCCAGGCCAAGGCGGAGGTTATGCCCTTCCTGGACGAGCTGCATCGCAGGCTTTCCTTGCCGGTGATCTATGTGAGCCACGACGCCGGCGAGGTGGCGCGCCTGGCCGACCGCGTCTTGCGCATGGAGCAGGGCCGTCTCACCGGGCCGGTGGAGCTTTCCGGCGGCGATCCGCTGGCGCAACTCGACGACGACCAGGTGCGGGCGCTGGCGCGCGCCGCCCTGGCGGCAGGATTGGAGGCGGGATGAGCGGGTCTGGCGACGACGGGCGGGGATTGAACGTCAGCGTCAGCCTGAAGCGGGGGCTCGCGCCGCGGATTGGGCTGGAGCGGGTGGCCCTGATCGAGGCGGTGGACGAGCTGGGCTCCATCTCGGCCGCCGCCCAGCGCCTGGGCCTGAGCTACAAGGGCGCCTGGGACATCGTCCAGGGCCTCAACAACCTCTTCGAAACCCCGCTCATCGAGGCCGCTCCGGGCGGCCGCGCCGGGGGGGCGGCGAGCGTCACCGCCCGGGGACGCGACGTGGCGCTGGCGTTCCGGCGGGTCCAGGCCGAGATGGACGCGGCCGTGGCCAAGCTCGAGGCGGAACTGGCCGGCGAGGCCGTGGGCGATCTGTTCTGGAGCCTGGGCATGCGGACCAGTGCGCGCAACGCGCTTCGCGGCGTGGTCGACCGGATCGCGGGCGGCGCTGTGAACAGCGAGGTCACGCTCCGCGTCGCCAAGGACGTGGAGATCACCTCGGTGCTGACGCGGCGCAGCGTGGAGGAGCTGGGGCTCGCGCCTGGCAAGCCGGCCATCGCCTTGATCAAGTCGAGCTTCGTGATGCTGGCCCTGGGCCGTGGCCTGGCGACCTCGGCCCGCAACCAGCTTCCCGGCGTCGTGCGCTCGCGGGAGGACGGTGGGATAAACAGCGAGGTCGTCCTGGAGATCGGCGGCGGCAAGGTGCTCACCGCCACCGTGACCGTTGAAAGCGCGCGGATGCTGGAAATCTCCGTCGGCCAGCGCGTCACCGCCCTGATCAAGGCCTCCCACGTGATCCTCGCCGTCGAGTGAGACGCCGGACTCGCCTTCCGCGCGAGTGACGCCAGGCGCTTTTCGGCGTGTACAGGCGGCGGGTTCGCGCGCGGCGCGTAGGCGCAGCCCGTCTCTTCGGCCTTGAATTCACCAAAACGTCAGGGCACACCCACGCTAAGGCTGCCTGGAAGTACGTAGCGACTCGACCCGATCTGTGGCGTCTATCGGTCGCTTCCTCTCTGGCGCACCCGCCGTTCCCGCCCCCACGCATCAGGGCCTTGCATGATCTCATCCCTCTTCGGCGCGATCTCGAACGACATCGCCATCGATCTCGGCACCGCCAACACCCTGATCTACATGAAGGGCAAGGGGATCGTCCTGAACGAGCCCTCGGTCGTCGCGCTGAGGAATGTGGGCGGCCGCAAGGTGGTCCACGCCGTAGGCATCGAGGCCAAGCAGATGCTGGGCCGCACGCCCGGCCACATGGAAGCCATCCGTCCGATGCGCGACGGGGTTATCGCCGACTTCGAAGTCGCCGAGGAGATGATCAAGTACTTCATCCGCAAGGTCCACAACCGCAAGGGGTTCGTGAATCCCAAGGTGATCGTCTGCGTGCCGTCCGGCGCGACCGCCGTGGAACGCCGCGCCATCAACGACAGCTGCCTGAACGCCGGCGGCCGGCGCGTGGGCCTGATCGACGAACCGATGGCCGCGGCCATCGGCGCGGGCCTGCCGATCCACGAGCCGACCGGCTCCATGGTCGTCGATATCGGCGGCGGCACGACCGAGGTGGCGGTGCTGTCGCTCTCGGGCATCGTCTATTCGCGCTCTGTCCGCGTCGGCGGCGACAAGATGGACGAGGCGATCATCAGCTACATGCGCCGCAACCATAACCTCCTGATCGGCGAGACCACCGCCGAGCGCATCAAGAAGGAGATCGGCACCGCCCGCGCGCCCGCCGACGGCGAGGGCCTGTCGATCGAGGTCAAGGGCCGCGACCTGATGCAGGGCGTGCCCCGCGAGGTGCGGATCAGCGAGAAGCAGGCGTCCGACGCCCTCTCCGAGCCCGTGGGCCAGATCGTCGACGCAGTGAAGATGGCGCTGGAGGCCACGCCGCCGGAACTCGCCTCCGACATCGCCGACAAGGGCATCATGCTGACCGGCGGCGGGGCGCTGCTGCGTGGTCTGGACGCCGAGATCCGCGACCACACCGGCCTGCCCGTGACGGTGGCCGACGATCCCCTGTCCTGCGTGGCGCTGGGGTGCGGCAAGGTGCTCGAACATCCGAAGTGGATGAAGGGCGTGCTGGAGTCCACACTGGCCTGACGTCGGGCGACTCACCTGAGCGCATCGGGCGGCGCGGACCCGCCGCGGCCGACAAGGACGGAGCCAGATGTCCTTTAGGGACAGCCAATTCGGTGAGTTGAAGGTCCCGCTGACCTGGACCGCGGCCGTGGCGCTGATCGTGGCGGCCGTGGTGGCGGTCGCGCTTCTGCTGACCGACCGGCGCGAAGCCTTCCGTCCCGAAACCTACGGCGAGGCGCGCAGCACGGCCGACCGGGTGCTCGCCCCGGTGGGGAGCGCGCTGTCGGCGCCTGTGCGCTGGACGGGCGCCGGCGTGGAGGCCGTCCGCGGCTACTTCTTCGCCGTCTCCGAGAACCGCCGCCTCAAGGCCGAGCTCAGGGAGATGCGCCAGTGGCGCGACGTGGCGCTGGCGTTGAAGAACGAGAACGGCCGCTTCCGCTCCCTGCTGGGGCTCAAGACCGATCCGCCGATCCCCATGGTGGCCGCCCGCGTGGTGAGCGACGCCCGCGGCCCCTTCGCCGACACCCGCGTCGCCAACGCCGGCGTCGAGGCGGGCGTGGCGGCCGGCAATCCGGTGCTGAGCGAGTACGGCCTGGTGGGCCGGGTCATCGGTGTGACAAAGGGCGCGAGCCGGGTCCTGATGCTGACCGATGCGGCTTCGCGCACGCCGGTGATGATCGACCGCACCAACGCGCGCGCCATCCTGTCGGGCGACGGCGGCCCCAATCCTCGCCTGGACTATCTGCGCGGGCAGGATCCGGTGCGCGAGGGCGACCGCGTGCTCTCCTCCGGCGACGGCGGCCTCATGCCCCGGGGTCTGCCGGTGGGCTATGCCGTCAAGGGGCTGGACGGCCGCTGGCGCGTGGCCCTGTCCTCCGACAAGGGGCCAATCGACTTCGTCCGGGTGCTGCTGTTCCAGGATTTCACCCAGACCGTCGACCAGCACCAACTGGACCGCCTGCCAACGCCGCCGCCGACGCCCGGGGCGGCATCCGTCACCGTTCCGCCGTCAGCGCCGCCAACGGCCGGACAGACCGCAGCCCCGAAGCCCGCCGCGGTCACGCTGTCGCCCAAGCCCCAGCCGACGAAGCCCGAGGCCGCCAAGTCCGAGGCGGCGAAGCCTGCGCCGAGCTCCCCGGCCGCGAAGCCGGCGGCGTCCAAGCCCGCCGCGGTCACAGTGTCGCCCAAGCCCCAGTCGACGAAGCCCGAGGCCGCCAAGTCCGAGGCGGCGAAGCCTGCGCCGAGCTCCCCGGCCGCGAAGCCGGCGGCGTCCAAGCCGGCCGCCGCAGCCGCAAAGCCCGCGACCAAGCAGACGACCGGGACCAAGCCGCACGCCCCGCCGAAAGCCCGGCCGGCGTCCCCGCCCGCGGCGGAGGAGCCGCCGGTATGAGCCAGGCGCGCACCCTCGATCCGACCCGCTGGATCGGTGCGCCGATGCTTCAGGCGCTGGCGGCCACCCTGGTGCTGTCCGTCCCCCTGCGGGTCTGGGGGCTGCAGCTTCCCGAGCCGGTGTTCGCCATGCCGGCGGTGTTCGCCTGGGCCGTGATCCGCCCCTCGGTGCTGGCGCCCTTCGGCGTCCTAATCATGGGCCTGGCGATGGACCTGCTTTGGGGCGGCGCGCTGGGATTCTGGGCGCTGAACCTGCTGATCGCCTACGGCGTGCTGCTCGCCGGACGCAGCATGATGGCCGGCCAAAGCCACACCATCCTGTGGATCTGGTACGGCGTCGTCGCCGGCATCGCCGTGCTGTCCGGCTATCTGCTGGTGATGTTGGACGACCGCACCATGCCCAGCCTGGTCTCGGTGGCTTGGCAATATGGCTGGACGGTCCTGTTGTTCCCCTTCGCCTATCGGCTGATCGACATGTACGAAGACGCCGACGTGCGGTTCCGCTGAGGGCGGCATGGCCGAGCCGACAATCTTCTTCGAGGAGGTGAACGAGCGGCAGGGCGTGTTCCACCGGCGCGCCTTCCTGCTGGGCGGCCTGGCCGGGATGGGCCTCACGGCGCTGGGCGGGCGGCTCGCCCACCTGCAGCTCATCGAGACGCAGAAGTACGACAAGCTCTCGGCGTCCAACCAGTTCAACTTCAAGCTGATGCCGCCGCCCCGCGGCCTGATCATCGACCGCAACGGGGTCGTGCTGGCCTCGAACCGGCCGAACTTCCGCCTGCTGGTGGCGCGCGACAAGGGGATCGACGTGCCCGCCACGCTCCAGACCCTGGCGAACTTCGTGCCGCTGGACGACAAGCGCCAGGCCCGCCTCGTCAAGGATATCGCCGCGGCGCCCAAGCGCGCGCCGGTCGAGGTGATGGAGGATATGAGCTGGGAGCAGTTCAGCGCCGTCAACCTGCGCACGCCGGGGCTGCCCGGGGTGACCGCGGACATGGGCGAGGTGCGGGTCTACCCGCATGGCGGGGCCTTCGCCCACGTGATCGGCTACGTGGCCAAGGTGAACGAGGACGACATCACCGAGACCGGACCCAACTCCGATCCGATCATGCTCAACCCCGGCTTCCGCATCGGAAAGCAGGGCGTGGAGAAGGCGTTCGACCTGCAGCTCCGCGGCAAGCCGGGGGCGCGCAAGGTGGAGGTCGACGCCAACGGCCGCGAGGTCCGCGCCGATCCCGAGGGCGACGTGCCGGCCGTGCCGGGGCAGGAGATCAAGCTCACCCTCGACCTCGACATCCAGAACCGCGCGATGGAGGTATTCGGCGCCGAGAGCGGGGCGGCGGTGGTGATGGACTGCCGCTCGGGCGACATCCTCTGCATGTATTCGGGGCCGAGCTTCGACGCCAACCGGTTCGTCCGCGGACTGACCGGGGCGGAATACCGCCAGCTCGCCCTCTACGAGCGCAAGCCCCTGTTCAACAAGGCGCTGACCGCCACCTATCCGCCGGGCTCCACCTTCAAGCTGATGACCGCGCTGGCGGCTTTGGAGGCGGGCTACGACCCCAAGCTCACCCACGTCTGCAACAAGGCCTGGGCCTGGGGCGGGCGGGTCTGGCGGTGCGACGAGGCCCACGGCGTGCAGGACATGCACAGCGCCATCGCCACCTCCTGCGACATCTACTTCTACCAGTGCGCCCTGTTCGTCGGCCCCGACCGGATCGCCAACATGGCCCGGCGCTTTGGGCTGGGCGACAAGTTCGACATCGGCATTCCCGGCCAGAAGAAGGGCCTGGTCCCCGACAGCGACTACAAGCGGCGCACTTTCAAGAACGACCCCAAGTGGCACGCGGGAGAGACGCCCAGCATGGGCATCGGCCAGGGCTACACCCACCTCAACCCGCTGCAGCTCTGCGTGATGGCGGCGCGTCTCGGCAACGGCAAGAAGGCGCTGCATCCGCGCCTGGTGGAATCCATCGGCGGGGTGGAGCAGCCGCGCGGCTCGGCCTTCGGCGACATCGCCGTGCAGCCGGAGCACATGAATTTCGTCCGCGAGGCCATGAAGGGGGTGACCACCTTCGGGACCGCCGCGGCGGTGGCCGACCTGGGCCTGGGGCCGGATATCAAGATGGCCGGCAAGACCGGCACCGCCCAGGGCTTCAACTACAACGGCGGTCGCGGCGTGCACGGTTGGAACGGCGACTGGCGGCTGCGCGACCACGCCTGGTTCGTCGCCTACGCTCCGGTGGACGATCCGCGCTATGCGTTGAGCGTCCTAATCGAACACGGGGGCTTCGGCGCCCAGGCCGCGGCGCCGCGGGCGCGCGAAATCATGCGCGTGGCCCTGCTGAAGGACCCGGACATCCGCGCCCGCATCGAGCGGCCGATGCCCATGCCCAGCGCGCCCACGGGGCCCGCCAGCGGCGACGTCGTGCCGGACCTGCCGGCCACGCCGGTCGATCCCGACGCCAGGCCGGGCGTCTCCGGCGACCCAGGACAGCCCACATGACCGTCTCCGCCCTGACCCGTCCCGGCGAGCGCGACCGGCTGATCGTCAAGTTCGGCGAGATCGACTGGATCTTCTGCCTGGCGCTGGCCCTGATCGCGGGGGCCGGCGTCCTGATGCAGTTCTCGATCGCCGGATCGTCCTGGACGCCGTGGGCGGCGCCCCACCTGATCCGGTTTGTCCTGTTCTTCTCGATCATGATCGTGCTGTCGCTGGTGAACCTGCGCGTCTGGTTCGCCCTGGCCTATCCCGTCTATGCGCTGGGCTTCGTTCTGCTGGTGCTGGTGGACGTGATGGGCCACCACGCGCTGGGAGCCCAGCGTTGGCTGAACCTCGGCCCGATCACCATCCAGCCGTCGGAGATCATGAAGATCGGCCTGGTGCTGGCGCTGGCGCGCTTCTACCACGGCCTCTCGGGCAAGTCGGCCCAGCTCTCCTGGTGGCTGTTGGTCCCGGGCTTGCTGATCCTCGCGCCCGTCGCCCTGGTGATGGAGCAGCCGGACCTCGGCACGGCCATGCTGATCCTGCTGACCGGCGGGGCGATCATGGTGCTGGCGGGGCTGTCCTGGCGGCTGATCGCTGCGGGCGCGCTGGGGGCGGCCTTGCTCATTCCGCCGGCGGTCATGTTCGGCCTGCACGATTACCAGCGAAAGCGCATCCTGACCTTCCTGGACCCGGAGGGGGACCCGTCGGGCTCGGGCTACCACATCCTGCAGTCTAAGATCGCCCTGGGCTCAGGCGGCTTGCTGGGCAAGGGCTACGGCCTGGGTTCGCAGAGCCAGCTCAACTTCCTTCCCGAGAAGCAGACCGACTTCATCTTCGCGACCCTGGCCGAGGAGTTCGGTTTCGTCGGCTGTGTTTCGGTGCTGGTGCTCTATGCGGCGGTGATCTTCATGGCCCTGCGCACCGCCTACATCAGCCACAGCCATTTCGGTCGGCTCGCGGCGGCGGGCGTCACCGTCACCTTCGCCCTCTATGTGCTGATCAACGGCTCGATGGTCATGGGCCTGGCGCCGGTGGTCGGCGTGCCCATGCCGCTGCTGTCGTACGGCGGAACGGTGATGCTGACCGTGATGGTCGGATTTGGCCTGGTCATGGCCGTGCGCGTCCACCGCTACGCCGAGATCACCTCGGGCAAGGGCACGCTGCTTTAGGCCGTCTCGCCGTCCCGGAAGGCCTGCTCGGTCGCCCGCACCAGCGCATCCACCACGCCAGGCTCGGTCGACGCGTGTCCGGCGTCCCAGACGATCTCGAAGCGCGCGCCGGGCCAGGCGGTCTTCAGGCGCCAGGCGGCGTCCATGGGCGTGACCACGTCGAAGCGGCCTTGCACGATCCAGCCGGGCAGGTGCTGGATCGCCGAGATGTTCTTCAGGATCCAGTCGTTCTCGGGGAAGAAGCCGCGGTTGGCGAAGTAGTGGCACTCCAGCCTGGCGAAGGCGACGGCGAAGCCGATCTCGTTGAACTTCGAGGGTCGCGCCTCGGGGCCTCGGATCGAGATGGTGTCGCCTTCCCACTGGCTCCAGGCCGCGGCCGCCTGGGCCTGCACGCCGCGGTCCGTCGAGGTCAGCCGCCGATGGTAGGCGCCGATCATGTCGTCGCGCTCGGCCTCGGGAATCGGAGCGCAGAACCGCTCCCAGGCGTCGGGGAACAGCATGGAGGCGCCGTCCTGGTAGAACCAGCGCAGCTCCTTCTCCGTCAGCAGGAAGACCCCCCGCAGCACCAAGCCGTCCACGCGATCGGGGTGGGTGATGGCGTAGGCCAGCGCCAGCGTCGAGCCCCAGGAGCCGCCGAACACCGTCCAGCGCTCCACGCCCAGGCGCTCGCGCAGGCGCTCGATGTCTTCGATCAGGGTCCAGGTGGTGTTGTCGTCCAGGCTGGCGTGCGGACGACTGCGGCCGCAGCCCCGCTGGTCGAACAGCGCCATCCGCCACTTGCTCGGATCGAAGAAGCGCCGCATCGTCGGGTTGATGGCACCGCCCGGTCCGCCGTGAAGGATCACGCAAGGCTTGCCGTCGGGACGGCCGCACTCTTCGTAGAACACTTCGTGGGCGCCGGTCGCCAGCCAGCCGGCGGCGAAGGGCTCGTTCTCGACGAACAATCCGCGCCGACGGGCGGAGTTCGAGACGCCGGGCACGGGCGTGTTGCGGTCCATACGCCTATCTACGTCCCAATCGCGGCGATGGACTAGAGGCGAAGGCCGCGCCGCAGGCTCCACGCCAGCACCGCCCATCCGGCCAGGAACAGCGTCCCGCCGACGGGGACGACCGCGCCGAGCCAGCGGGGCCCGCCCAGCGCCATGGTCGCCAGCGCGCCCGAAAAGATCACCACGCCCGCCAGGAACAGCGGCGCGGCGCGCTTCGCGCCTGGCGCGCCGGCCTGGGCCAGGGGCGCGCAAACCAGGCTCGCCAGCACGTGGAGCAGCCCATATTCGCCGGCGGTGCGCAGCCAGCCCTGGGCTGCAGGGTCGCTCAGCCCATGGGCGGCGAGCGCGCCCGCCGCCACGCTCAGAAAGCCCAGGGCCGCGGCCAGCATCAGCCAGTTTCGCATGTGGCGAATCCTCCCGTCAGCGGACCGAGCCGCCATTGAACGAGGGGGAGCCTGGGGAAGCCCAAGGCCCCGGCGGCTGGAATGCGGTCGCCGCCGGGGCTAGTCGAGGGGCTTGTGCGCCGGCTTTCGCCGGTCTGGCTTGTTAACGGGCGCCAAGCGGAGCAGTTCCGAACCGGACTAGCTTTTGACAATTTGGCCGTCGTGTCCGTCCAGGCGCTGCACGATCAACTCGGCGGCTTCCTCGGCCGACAGGGTGGTGGTGTCGATGCGGATCTCCGCATGTTCCGGCGGCTCATAAGGGGAGTCGACGCCGGTGAAGTTCTTCAGCTCGCCGTTGCGCGCCTTCTTGTAGAGGCCCTTGACGTCGCGGCCTTCCGCCACCGCCAGAGGGGTGTCGACGAACACCTCGACGAACTCGCCCTCGGCCATCAGGTCCCGCGCCATGCGCCGCTCGGACCGGAACGGCGAGATGAAGGAGACCAGCACGATCAGGCCCGCGTCGGCCATCAGCTTGGCGACCTCCGCCACGCGGCGGATGTTCTCGACCCGGTCCTCGTCGGTGAAGCCGAGGTCCTTGTTGAGGCCGTGCCGGACGTTGTCGCCGTCCAGCAGGTAGGTGTGGCGCCCGTCGGCGAAGAGCTTCTTCTCCACCAGGTTGGCGATGGTCGACTTGCCGGCGCCGGAAAGGCCCGTGAACCACAGCACCTTCGGGGACTGGCCCTTCTGCGCCGCCCGCGCCGGCTTGTGCACGTCGAGCGCCTGCCAGTGGATGTTCTGGCTGCGGCGCAAGGCGAAGTGCAGCAGGCCCGCGCCCACCGTCCGGTTGGAGATCCGGTCGATCAGGATGAAGCCGCCCAGGTCCTTGTTCTCGGCGTAGGCGTCGAAGGCGATGGGCGCGTCGGTGGAGATGTTCACCACCCCGATCTCGTTGAGATCCAGCCGCTTGGCCGCCAGGTGCTCCAGGGTGTTCACGTTGACCTTGTACTTCGGCTCGGTGACCTGGGCCGCCAGGGTCCGTGCGCCGATCTTCATCAGATAGGACCGGCCGGGCAGCAGCGCCTCATCGTCGAACCAGACGACGGTGGCCTCGAACTGGTCGGCGACGGCGGGCGGGTTGTCGGACGTCGCCAGGACGTCGCCCCGGCTGACGTCGATCTCGTCGGCGAGCGTCAGGGTCACCGACTGGCCGGCCACAGCCTCGTCCAGGTCGCCGCGGAAGGTGACGATCCGCTCCACCGTGCTCTCACGGCCGGAGGGCAGGGCCTTGATCTTGTCCCCCGGTCGCACGACCCCCGAGGCGATAAGGCCGGAGAAGCCGCGGAAATCGAGGTTCGGCCGGTTCACCCATTGCACCGGCATGCGGAAGGGCTTCTCGCGCAGGTCATCCTCGACCGGCGCCTCCTCCAGCCAGCGCATCAGCGGCGGTCCCTCGTACCAGGGCGTCTTGGCCGAAGGCTCGGTGATGTTGTCGCCCTTCAGCGCCGACATCGGGATGGCGGTGAAGGCGTCCAAGCCGATCTGGCGCGCGAAGTCGCGGTACTCGCCGACGATGGCGTCGAACACCTCCCGCGACCAATCCACCAGGTCCATCTTGTTGATCGCCAGCACGACGTGACGGATGCCCAGCAGCTTGACCAGGTAGCTGTGCCGACGGGTCTGGGTGAGCACGCCTTTGCGCGCGTCGATCAGGATGACGGCGGCGTCGGCGGTGGAGGCGCCGGTCACCATGTTGCGGGTGTACTGCTCGTGACCGGGGGTGTCGGCGACGATGAACTTGCGCTTGTCGGTGGAGAAGAAGCGATAGGCGACGTCGATGGTGATGCCCTGCTCGCGCTCGGCGGCCAGGCCGTCCACCAAAAGGGCGAAGTCGATCTCGCCGCCCTGGGTGCCCAGGCGCTTCGAATCCGCCTCCAACGCCGCAAGCTGGTCCTCGAAGATCATCTTGGAGTCGTAGAGCAGCCGCCCGATCAGGGTCGACTTGCCGTCGTCCACCGACCCGCAGGTCAGGAACCGCAGCAGGCTCTTGACCTCATGGGCCTTCAGATAGGCGCCGATGTCCTCGGCGATGAGCGCGGACTGGTGGGCCATCAGAAATAGCCCTCCTGCTTCTTCTTCTCCATCGAGGCGGCCTGGTCGTGGTCGATGACGCGCCCCTGGCGCTCGGAGGTGGTGGTGAGCAGCATCTCCTGGATGATCTCGGGCAGGGTCGCCGCCGTGCTCTCGACAGCCCCGGTCAGCGGATAGCAGCCCAGGGTGCGGAAGCGCACCGACTTGATCTGCGGGGTCTCGCCCGGCCGAAGCGGCATGCGCGCGTCATCGACCATGATCAGGGCGCCGTCGCGCTCGACCACCGGCCGCTCGGCCGCGAAATAGAGCGGCACGATCGGTATGTTCTCCAGATAGATGTACTGCCAGATGTCCAGCTCGGTCCAATTGGAGAGCGGGAACACCCGGATGCTCTCGCCCGGGTTCTTGCGGGCGTTGTAGAGCCGCCAGAGCTCGGGCCGCTGGTTCTTGGGATCCCAGCGGTGCTGGGCCGAGCGGAAGGAGAAGATGCGCTCCTTGGCCCGGCTCTTCTCCTCGTCGCGGCGGGCGCCGCCGAAGGCCGCGTCGAAGCCGTACTTGTCCAGCGCCTGCTTGAGACCCTCGGTCTTCCAGAGGTCTGTATGCAACGCCGAGCCGTGGTCGAAGGGATTGATGCCGCGGGCCTTGGCCTCGGGGTTCTGGTGGACCAGGAGCTCGAAGCCCAGTTCCTTGGCCATGCGCTCGCGCATCTCGTACATCGCCTGGAACTTCCAGGTCGTGTCCACGTGCAGCAGCGGGAAGGGCGGCTTCGAGGGATAGAAGGCCTTGGCGGCGAGGTGCAGCATCACCGCGCTGTCCTTGCCGATCGAATAGAGCATGACCGGGCGCTCGCACTCGGCCGCCACCTCACGCATGATGTGGATGCTCTCGGCTTCCAGGCGCTGCAGGTGCGTGAGAGTCCGGGGGGCCAAGGCGGGCGCCCCTTGGCGTTCAGATTTTCTCGACGCCGCCAATCCAACGCTCATACGCGAAATCTCCCGCAGCCCATCTCCGCAAAGAGTGGGGCCATGCATATGGAGACGCCGTGTAAGTCCGCCGAAGGGGCGGCGCAAGCAGATGGACCCGCAGGATTTCTAGGGGTCCTGATAGGACCTAGTCCTTGGCGCGCTCCTGATAGGAGCCGTCTTCGGTCAGCACCACGATGCGGGTGCCCACGGCGATGTAGGGCGGCACCATGGTCTTCAGCCCGTTGGAGAGCACGGCGGGCTTGTAGGAGGACGACGCCGTCTGGCCCTTCACCGAGGGCTCGGTGTCCACCACCTCGAAGGTCGCCAGCCGCGGCAGCTCCAGCGCGATCGGCACGCCGTCGTGGGTCGACAGCATCACCTGCACGCCGTCGGTGAGGTAGGGGGAGGCGTCGCCGATCACCTCGGGAGACGCCACGACCTGGTCGTAGGTCTCGGGGTTCATGAAGTGGAAGCCTTCGCCGTCGTGGTAGAGGAAGGTGTAGGGCCGCTCGTCGACGATGGCGCGCTCGACGGTCTCGGTGGTGCGGTAGCGTTCCGAGATCTTCACGCCGTCGGAGATGCGGCGCATGTCGAGCTGGGTGACGGGCGTGCCCTTGCCCGGATGGATGTTCTGGGCGCTGAGCACCACGTAGAGCTTGCCTTCGAGATCCACGACGGCGCCCTTGCGCAGCGAGCTTGCGGAAACCTTCACGTGCCTGTCCTCGATGATGCGGCGCGCTTGAGCGGCGCGATTCCGCTTATTCGTTTGCTTGTGGCGCCCCTATAGCGATCCTCGCCGAAATCGCCAGCCTTTCCCCTGTCGCAGCCTTGAGCCAGACAACAGCCTCGCCCTGGTGGGCGCCCGAGCGCCATCACGACCGCCGCCCCTTCCTGGCGGCCCGGGGCGCGGTCCTGCGCGCCGTGCGCGGCTGGTTCGACGCGCAAGGGTTCGTGGAGACCGAGACCGCGGCCTTGCAGGTTTCTCCGGGGAACGAGGCGCATCTGCACGCCTTCGCCGCCGAGGCGGTGGGGCCGGGCGGCGAGCGGGCGGCGCTGTATCTCCGCACCTCTCCCGAGTTCGCGGCCAAGAAGTTGCTGGCGGCGGGCGAGACGCGGATCTTCGAGGTCGCCCGGGTCTGGCGCAATCGCGAACGCGGACCCCTGCACCACCCCGAATTCACCCTGGTGGAATGGTACCGCGCCGATGCGGCCTATGCGGCGATCATGGCGGATTGCGCGGCGCTGCTTGCCCTGGCCGCCGATGCTGCGGGCGCGCGGCGCTTCGCCTTCCGCGGTCGCGAGGTCGATCCTTTCGCCGAGCCCGAGCGGATCACCGTCGCCGAAGCCTTCGACCGCTTCGCCGGCGTGGACCTGCTGGCCAGCCTCGCGCCCGACGGCGAGGCCGACCGCGACGCCTTGGCCGCCGCTGCGAAGGCCGTCGGCGTGCGGGTGGCCGCCGACGACACCTGGTCCGACGTCTTCAGCCGCGTGCTGGTGGAGAAGGTCGAGCCGAGGCTGGGCGAAGGGCGCGCCGCCATCCTTTGCGAATACCCGGCGGTCGAAGCGGCGCTGGCGCGGCGCAAGCCGGGCGATCCTCGCGTTGCGGAGCGCTTCGAGCTCTACGCCTGCGGCGTGGAGCTGGCCAACTGCTTCGGCGAGCTTACCGATCCCGTCGAACAGCGCGCCCGCTTCGAGGCGGAAATGGCCGAGAAGGCCCGCGTCTACGGCGAGCGCTACCCCATCGACGAAGACCTGCTGGCGGCGCTGGCGCTGATGCCCGAAGCCAGCGGCGGCGCGCTTGGATTCGATCGGCTGGTGATGCTGGCCTCGGGCGCCACCCACATCGAGCAGGTCCTTTGGAGCCCGGTACCATGACGGCGACCCTGCGCACGCCTCGCGCTCTGGCCGAGGCGGGGCTGATCGCGGCCGATCGCGTCGCCGAACTCGAAAGCGTCGCCGCCCGATACGCCGTGGCGATCACGCCGGCCATGGCCGACCTGATCGACCCGCTCCATCCGGCCGATCCCATCGCGCGGCAGTTCATGCCCGATCCTCGCGAGCTGGAGCTTGCGCCCGAAGAGCTGGCCGACCCTATCGGCGATGCGACCCACAGCCCGGTGAAGGGGATCGTCCACCGCTATCCCGATCGCCTGCTGCTGACGCTCACCCACGCCTGCGCCGTCTATTGCCGCTTCTGCTTCCGCCGCGAGGTGGTGGGGCCGGGGGGCGCCGGGGGCCTCACCCCCGCCGAGCTGGACGTCGCCTGCGCCTACATCCAGGGCCGTCCGGAGGTTTGGGAGGTGATCCTGACCGGCGGCGACCCGCTGGTGCTATCGCCGCGCCGGCTCGCCGACGCCATGGACCGGCTGGCGGCCATCCCCCACGTCAAGGTGGTGCGCCTGCACAGCCGCGCGCCGCTTGTCGATCCGGACGCCGTCACGCCCGAGCTGGTGCGCGCGCTCCGGCGCGAGGGCCTGGCGGTCTATGTCGCGATCCACGCCAACCACGGGCGCGAGTTTGCGGCCGCGGGCCGCGCGGCCTGCGCACGCCTCGCCGACGCGGGCGTGCCGCTGCTTGGCCAGACCGTGCTGCTGAAGGGCGTCAACGACGATGTCCAGGCGCTGGAGAACCTGTTCCGGGCCATGGTCGAGACCCGCATCAAACCCTACTACCTGCACCACGCCGACCTCGCGCCCGGCACCGCGCATTTTCGCACGACCTTGGCCGAGGGCCAGGCCCTGATGCGCGCCCTGCGCGGCCGCGTGTCCGGCCTTTGCCAGCCGACCTATGTGCTCGACATCCCCGGCGGCCACGGCAAGGTCCCGGTGGGGCCGGACTATCTGGAGGCCGACGGCGAGGTCGAGGGCCCGAACGGGCGCCGTCACGCCTATCCACCCGCAAGGTGAGGCATCGGTCGTGGAAAGCTTCTCAGTTGGCGCGCGGCTGCGAACCGGGAGGGGAGCCGATCGGTCTCTCCTTGAAGTCGTCCTCCGCTGACGGCGGGCGAACATCCGCCGACGCGCTCGGCTGAACGCGAAGCACGAAGTCGGCGATCATCCGGTTGTACAGGTCAGCCCGCTCCATCGGTCCCATGTGGTTCGCACCCTGCACCACCTCCAGGACGGCCATGTCGGTCTCCTCGGCGATTGCCCGGTTCGCCTCCAGCTTGGTGACGATGTCCTTGTCGCCGCCGATGACGAGCGCCGGGATGCGCAAGCGCGCCAGCGCCCCCGTGGCGTCCCAATGGAACATCGCAAGGTCGCCACGGGCCATGACGCGCGGCGGATTGCGGGTGGACAGCAGGGTGACGTGCTCGAGCTGGCTGCGGGTCACGAACCTGCCGAAGCCCAGCCGGTGGGCGAGGTGCGACGAGCCGCTGAGATAGCTCTGCCATTTCAACAGCCACGCAAGCGGCTGCAGGGCCATGACGAGCTTCATCGCCGGCTCCAGGACCGGCCGCTGCAGGGACTTTAAGAGCCCCGCCAAGACCATTGTCGTCAGCGGATTGGTGTAGGTGGTGTTCAGCAGCACCAGGCCCGCCAACCGGTTCTGGATCTGCGGGTTGTCCCGGATCAGCGTCTGGATGGTGATGCCGCCGATGCTGTGGCCGACCAGCACCGGCCGCCTGCCGCCGGCGAGATCGACAAGAGCGGCGAGGTCGGCGGCGAAGGCCTCAAGGCTGATCCCCTCACGCCCAGCAGCCTTGGACTTTCCAAGCCCAGGCAGGTCCCAGAAGATCAGCCGGAAACGGTCGCCGAGGTCTTCCTTGGCGTAGCGCCAGAATGTGCTGTCCATCCCCCAGCCGTGGGTGAAGATGATCGGCGCCGCTTCGGGTCGCCCGCAGGTCTCGACATAGAGCGAAGAGCCGGTTGGACTTGCCCGCATCAGGCCTTCGCCCCTGGCAGCCTTGGTCGGCCGCTGGTCGCCCCGCGCGAGCAGAGGCGCCACGAGGCTGCGGCCAAGCAATGACCAGGCCAGCAGGCCAAGGCCAATCCAAAGCCGCCAGTCGTCCCGCACCAGGCGTGTTCCCCCGGCGCCGTCACGCACAAGGTCGCCCTCGTACCAGCTCCACAGGAAGTAGGCGGCCATGGAGAGGATCGCCAGCGAAAGCAGGGTCGTGAAGAACCTGACGAAGGACAGCAGCGGCATGGGTCACCCGTTCGGCGAGGCGCGCCGCCACAACCCCGGGAAGTCCGCCCTGTTCCTCGGCGGCGCCTGCGTCCTAGAATTTGTCGCGCAGGAGGCGCCTATGACCGATCTGATCCTCACCACCTTCGACTGGGTCCCCAAGGGGCCGCGAGGCTTCGTGCGCGACCTGCGCGTGCGTTGGGCCTTGGAGGAGGCCGGCCTGCCGTACCGCGTCGAGAGCACGCCCTTCCGCGACCGCGGCGCCGATCATTTGGCGCACCAGCCGTTCGGCCAGGTTCCCTGGCTGACCGATGGCGACATCTCGATGTTCGAGAGCGGCGCGATCCTGCTTCACCTGGGCGAGCGGAGCGAGGCGCTCATGCCGACCGATCCGCATCTCCGCAGCGAGGTGATCGAATGGGTGTTCGCCGCGCTCAATTCCGTGGAGATGGCGAGCCTGCCCTGGGCGCTGTTCGCCTTCGGGGGCGAGCGCGACACCCCCGGATGGAAGCGGTTCGACGATTTCGTGAAGCTGCGGCTTCAGCGCATGGAGCCGGTGCTGGCCGGCCGCGAATGGCTGGTCGCCGACGCCTTCTCGGTCGCCGACATCCTGATGGCCGACGTGCTGCGCCTCGTGGACCGCTTCGACGGCCTCACGGAACATCCCGCCTGCCGAGACTATGTGGCGCGCGCCACCGCCCGCCCGTCCTTCGTCAAGGCCCACGCGGACCAGATGGCGCATTTCGCGGCGGCGGACTGAGACCCTAGAGCGAAATCCGTTTCGCTAGAATCGGATTTCGCTCAAAACACTTTGGATTTAGAGCATTTTCTACGCCGAACCGGTGTCCACTTCGGCGGAAATGCTCTAGGCGCTCATGGGATACCCGGCCTCCCGCCAGGCCGCGAGCCCGCCTTCGAGCGCGGTGGCGCGCAGATAGCCGAGCTCGCGCAAGGTCGCGGCGGCCAACGTCGAGATCTTGCCGAATTCGTAGCCAGTGACCGTGATCACCTTCGCAGCTTGCAGGTCCAAGATAGCCGCGAGCTTAACCATGAGCTAGCATGTCCCCATCCCGCCCAGTGGGGTTTGCGGATAGTCGTTTGCGTCAGTCGAGCGGCGACCACATTGGGATTGAATAATCACATGCGGACGATCGGAGGGGTCGATGCGTCACCTCATGGCGCCTTGGTGTATGGTCGCTGGCCTTTTAGCAGCGACTCCAGTCTGCGCCCAATCTGAGCCCTATATTAGTTGCTCGTGGGTTCGCGAATACCCGAAGAACCGGCCGCCGGTAGTCTCGATCCGAGCGCCGAACTCCGCCTCCCTGTCGAGCGGCGAGCCTTTCGCCTTGCACTTGGAGGCAGCCGATCCTGACGGAGACAAGCTCTACGTCACGTGGGGAGTCGAGGCGGGAAGGATATCGGCTGACCCACCCGACTTCAGGGACGCCGTCTGGACGCTCACCGGGATCGCGCCGGGCGTATATACCCTTACCCTGGAGGTGAACGATGCCCACGGTTGCTTGGTGACGGCCAAGCGGCAGCTTGAGGTCCGACCTTAGCGAGACATAGGCGCCGCCTTCTCTCGCCAGCGTATCGCCGAGTTCGGGCGTTGCGTCTGGTCGCCACCCAATGGTAGCGCTTGCCTCACCAAAAGCGGGCGGGGGCGACGGACTGGCCATGACCTATGTGGCGGCGGCGAAGACGAGCGAGATCGCGCCGGGCGGGATGAAGGCGGTGAAGCTAAATAGCTCTAAGATCCTGCTGGCCAACGTCGGCGGCGAATTTCACGCTATTCAAGCTGAATGCCCGCACCTGAAGGCGGACCTCTGCAAAGGAAAGCTCCAGGGCGCCATCGTGACCTGCCCGATGCACAGCGCTGGCTTCGATGTCCGCACCGGCGCCGCCGTCGATCCGGCCAAGGTCCTATTCCTGAAGATGAAGACCAAGGACGCGCGATCTTTCGCCGTGAAGGTCGAGGGCGACCAGATCCTCGTCGCCGTCTGAGCCGCCCGCCACTCATCTCTGAGGCCGGAGCTGTCTAACTGCCGGCGTCTACGTCTCAGGCGGGCGCCGCATCAGTGGGCCGACAAGGGGTCCACGGACCGCGAGGGGCGGGGGACCAACCAGATGAGGCCGATCCCGAGCGCGATGAACGCGCCGATTTCCCAGAACAGGTGGTTGGTCGCCAGGACGAGGGCTTGGTTCTGCACCACCCGGTCAAGCACGAGGCGCGCATGCTCCAGAGAGGAGCCGGCGCGGGTCAGTTTCTCCAGCTCGAGCTGGAGGTTCGGTGAGCGGGCGACGAGGTCGGCATGGTAGATGGTCGTGTATTTTTCCCACCGCGTGGTGACGATCGAGGTCGCAAAGGCGCTTGAAACCGTTCGTACGAAACCGGAGAGACCGGAGGCGTTTTCGGTCTCGTGCGGCTGCACCGCCCCCATCGACAAGGTGGTGAGCGGGAAGAAAAACATCGGCAACGCTGCGCCGGCCAGCAGCACCACGCCATAGATCTGCCAGAACGACATATCTGTCGTGGCGAGACCGCGAAGCAATATGGCCGCGGCGAGCCACGCGACGCCCGTGAAGACGACTGCCCGGGCATCGAACCGAGCGCAAAGCCAGGTGGCCAGGGGCGCGGTGGGAAGCACGAGAATTCCGACGGCGCCTGTGACGAGCCCCGCCCGCGTTGCGGTGTAGCCGAGATTGATCTGCAGCCAGAGCGGTGTCAGCACATTGGCGGCGAAGTAGCCGGCCAGGGTGCAGACGAACACCGCCATGCACGCTGTGAACCCGCGATGCCGGAAGACCCTCAAATCCACGATCGGATGTCTGGCCGTCAGTTCCCAGATCAAAAAAGCCCAAAACGCCATAGCTGATCCGACGGCGAGCCCGACGATGAGTGGAGATGCGAACCAGTCGTGATCCTTGCCGATGTCGAGCATCACCTGCAGCAGCCCCACCCAGATGACGAGGAGGACGAGGCCGATCGCGTCGAAGGGCGCGGGCTCGGCACGGTGGGGTCGGCCGGCCTCCAGGATCCGCCATGCGGCCAGTCCCCCGCCGAGCGCTAAGGGAACATTGATCAGGAAGATCACCGGCCAGCCGAAGTTGTCGCACAGCAGGCCCCCGAAGACTGGCCCGCAGATGGGCGCCATCGCCGTCGTCAGGCCCCAGATGAGCGTGGCGGCGGAATGAAGCCTCTTCGGGTACAGGCGCAGCAGCAGCGCCTGGGACAGCGGCATCAGAGGGGCTCCGCACAAGCCCTGCAGCACGCGCCAACCGACGAGGATTTCGATGGATGGCGACAAGCCGCACAGCAGCGAGGCGAGGGCAAAGGCGAGGAAGGCGGCGGCGAATACGCGCGCCGCGCCGAACCGTCCCGCGAGCCACCCGGTAAGCGGCACGGTAATGGCTTCCGCCACTGCGTAGGAAGTGATGACCCAGGCGCCTTGGCTGATCGACGCGCCGAGCGATCCCGCGATGGTCGGCACCGAGACATTGCTGATGGTGAGGTCCAGCACCGCGACGAAATTGGCCAGTCCAAGCAGGATGCCCGCGGCCCAGAGTTTCGCGCCGGCCAAGCTCGGAAGCTCGTCCGCCTTCGCCGGGGTGGGAGCCGGCGGATCCTGCAGTGAGGCTTCGACGGGCATAACTCGCTGAACCGTACCATCTGGTTCAGTTCTGTCTACATGCGCTCGGTTGCGTCAACCCAGAAGCGTACACTATGGTACGTTTCATGGGCCATGAGCTGTCAGCCAGCGTTCGCGAACGCCGGCGTGATCGTATCCTTGAGATCGCCGCGGAGGTGTTTCTCGAACACGGCTACGGCGGCGCGACCATGAGCCTGATCGCGCAGCGCCTGGGCGGGTCGAAGGCGACGCTGTACGCGTATTTCCGCAACAAGGAGGAACTGTGCGAAGCCATCGTCCAGCGCCTTTGTGATCGGGCGCTGGTCGCCCTCGACGAGGCCAGCGCACAGTCGGGCCTGCTAGAGCAGTTGATGCACGCCGGCATGGCGTTCATGGAGCTGATGGTGTCGGACCAGGGCGTCCGGACCTTCCAACTCGCCATCGAAGGTTCCAGAAGTCACCGGGACCTCGCGAAGCGCTTCGAAACGGTCGGGCTCCGGGTGGTCACCGACAAGCTGGCCGATCTGCTCGAAGAAGCTGATGCGAGGGGTGAAACGTCGACGCCCGACCCCGTTGAGGCGGCTGGCGTATTTATCAGCTTGTTGCGTGGCGACCTGCATTTCCGACGGCTATTGAACCTCCTTCCTGAGCCCACCCTTGACCAAAGGCGCGCCGAGGTCGCTCGGGCGATCCGCGTCTTCATGGCCGCCTTCGCAGCCGCGCCGCGGACGGCGTAACGTCCGCATCCCACCCCATGCGGAAGTTCGGAAGGTCCTTGTCGGCCTTCGGCGCGAACATCGACGCTGCGAGTTCCCTCCGCCTCGGCGCGAGAAATTGTGAGGGCCGTAAATCGGGCCTAGTCTTTCTTCCACGCGGCGCAGAACCGCGGACCTAGAAAATTCAGCTGTGTGAGACGGAGGCGCCGCCTTCTCTCGCCCGGCGCATCGGAGGAGCGCATGGTGGAAGAACGGGTGACGTTTTGTCGTTTTTGCCACGCTCTTTGCGGCGTCACGGTCAAGGTGGACGGCGACCGCGTGCTGACCGTGGAGGGCGACAAGGACAACAGCCTTTTCCAAGGCTTCACCTGTGTGAAGGGACGCCATCTCCCCGAGCAGCATCACAACCCTGAACGCCTGCTGAGCTCGGTTCGCCGCGACGGCGAGGCCCATCGTCCCATCGCCAGCGACCAGGCGCTCGATGAGATCGCCGAAAAGCTGTCGGCGATTATTCGGGAACACGGCCCGCGGGCGGTCGCGCTCTACGCCGGCACCTACAGCTTCGTCTATCCGACCAGCATCGCGCTGGCGATGGCGTTCATGGAGGGCGTCGGCTCGCCGATGTTCTTCTCGCCCCTGACGATCGACCAGGCCGCCAAGACGGTGGCCGGCGCGCTGCACGGCCGCTGGGGAGCCCCGCCCCACAGCCTGGCGACCTCCGACGCCTGGATGCTGATCGGCACAAATCCGATCGTCTCCATGCTGGGCGCCGAGGCCGCCAATCCCAACCGCCGGCTGCTCGAGGCCGTCCGGCGGGGAGCCAAGGTGATCGTCATCGACCCTCGCCGCACGGAATCCGCCGCGCTGGCGACGCTGCACCTGCAGGTCAAGCCCGGCGAGGACGCGACCCTGCTGGCCGGCATGCTTCGCCATGTCATCACCGAGGACCTGTACGACCGCGAGTTCGTCGCCGCCGAGGTCGAGGGCCTGGAGGCGTTGGCGCAGGCCGTGCAGCCGTTCACCCTCGACTACGTCGAGCGGCGAGCGGGCGTTGCGGCGACGCAGGTTACGGAGGCCGCGCGACTCTTCGCGATCGCGACCCGGGCCTTCGCCGCCGGCGGCACCGGCATCAACATGGCGCCCCATCCCAACCTTAGCGAATACCTGGTGCACGCGCTCATCACCGTCTGCGGGCACTGGCCGCGCGCGGGCGAGCGGGTCGCCAATCCGCGGGTGCTGATGCCTGTCCTGGAGGCGCGCGCGCAGGCGCTGCCGAAGCCGCCGCTGTTCTCTCCTCTCTACGGCGACGGCGTGATGCGCAATGGACAGCGCGCCTCCGTCGCGGGCCTGCCGGTCAGCGGCCTTGCCGATGAGATCCTCACCCCCGGCGAGGGCCAGGTCCGCGCCTTGCTGAGCGTCGGCGGCAACCCGATGGTGGCCTGGCCGGACCCGGCGAAGACCGACCGCGCGCTGGAGAACCTGGACCTCAGCGTCGCGATCGACATCAAGATGTCGGCCACCGCGCGCCGCTGCGACTATGTGCTGGCGCCGAAGCTGTCTCTGGAGACGCCGGCGACCACCATGTCCCACGAGAACGACGTGCTGATCACCACCTACGGCGGGGCCGGCTGGCCGGAGCCGTACGCCCAGTACACGCCGGCGGTGGTCGATCCGCCGGCGGGGGCCGATGTGCTGGAAGAATGGGAGATGTTCTACGGTCTGGCCCAGCGCATGGGGATTCCGCTGATCTATCGCGGTTTCGACGGAACCCAGAGCATTCCGCTCGATATGAGCCGCAAGCCGACGTCGGACGAACTCCTGGAGATCATCTCCGAAGGCGGGCGCGTGCGGCTGTCGGAGGTGAAGCGCCATCCGCACGGAGCCTTCTTTCCCGACCCGCCCGCCTATGTGCAGCCCAAGGACCCCGCCTGCACCGAGCGGCTCGATGTCGGCCACCCGTTGATGATGGCCGAATTGGCGCAGGTGGCCGAAGAGCCGGTGACCGGCGACGGCGACTATTCGACCGACGCCCGGTTCGGCTACCGGCTGATCTGCCGGCGTCTGCGCAACGTCTACAATTCCTCGGGCCGGGACATCGACGGGCTGCTACCGAAGTTCCGCTACAACCCGGCCTACATGCATCCCAAGGACTTGGCCGCCGAGGGCCTGGAGCCCGGCGCGACCATCGAGATCCTGGGCGAAACCGGCGCCATCCTCGGCATCGCGCAGCCGGACGACACGGTTCGCCGCGGCGTGATCTCGATGACCCATGCCTACGGCGACCTGAACGTCGGCGAGAATATGCTGCACCAGATCGGCAGCACCACGGCCGCGCTCGCCAGTTCCGACCAGCACATCGACGCGATCAGCGGCATGCCGCGGCAAAGCGCGATCCCCGTCAACATCCGCCGTCTCCGTCACCAAACCGCCGTTCCCGCCGACGTCTAAGCTTGCATCGGAGCCGGGAAATCAGGCGGAGAGCCGTCCACAGCATCAATAGCGGACCAAGGCTCCAACCGTTACTTTCGACGCGGATAAGCGGGAATACGAGGAGGAAGCGATGTCCATCAATGGAATAGCCGGGGAACTGCGTTTCGATGGCCGGGTGGCGCTGGTCACCGGGGCGGGACGCGGGCTCGGGCGGGAACACGCCCTGCTCCTCGCGCGGCGCGGCGCGAAGGTGGTGGTCAACAACCGCTCGTCAGAACCCGCCGAGGCGGTTGTCGAGGAAATCCGCGCTGCGGGCGGCGAAGCGCTGGCGTACGTGGGAGACGTGCTCGACCCGGCGCAAGCGGCGGGCGCGGTTGAGGCGGCGCTCGACCGCTTCGGCCGGATCGACATTGTTGTGAACAATGCCGGGGGGACGTCCTTTCTGCCCTTTGAACAAATCGATGCAGAGACGCGGGACGATGTGGTCTTGCCCCACTATCGCGGCGCCTGGGATGTGACCCGGGCGGCCTGGCCGCATATGATCGATCAGCGCTATGGGCGGGTCGTCATGATCGTGTCGTCCTCGGCGCTTTATGGCATTCCGAACAATGCCCCCTACGGCGCCGCCAAAGGCGCGATGATCGGATTGGCGCTCTTCCTCGCGCAGGAAGGACTCCCTCACGGCATTCAGGTCAACGCCTTGGCGACGGCGGGATTCACGCGCATGGCCGAAACCCATATCGCCGACGTGCGCCTTCGCGAATGGATGCGGCAGCACTTGAACGCGTCGCATGCGGCGCAGCCGCTCGCCTGGCTCGTGCATGAGGACTGCAAGCTGAACGGCGGCATTTATTCGGTGGGAGGACCTCGGCTGACCCAAATGATCGTGGGCGAGACCGGCGGCTTCTATGCGCCTGCCGAGGGCGCCTTCACCCCGGAATCCATTCGGGATTCCTTCGATAAGGTGTCATCCCTGGATGGATTTCAGCGGTTTGCCAGCATGGGGGATTCCATGCGCCACCGGTCGAGGGTCATGGGGGATGGGGATTCCCTTGATGATGGGGATGCCTCGCAGTTCGGCAGCGGGCGCGGCGCGGGCGAGGACTGATTGGCGTCTGAGGCATCGGGCCGCCCGCCGCCGACACCACCAGGATGGCGCCGCCCATCTGCGCCGCCCCGGTGATCATGTTCTTCACATAGTCGGCGCCGCCGTGTCCGCGGCCCGGGCCGCTACGCCGAGCGGAACACCCACAGTCGGAACAGCGCGAATTGGCTGGCGGTATAGCTCGCCATGGCGATGAGCTGCGCGGCCGTGCGCCCCAGCCGCGTGGGCGGCAGGGCGGCGCCGGCGATCGTCAGCACCGCCTGGTTCAGGGCGAAGGCCGCCAGCATTGCGGCCAGGTAGCGCCAGCCGACGCCCGGCGCATGGTCGTCGCCACGGAAGACGAAGCGGCCTTGCAGAACGAAGCCCAGGCCCGCACCCACGAGGTAGCCGAGCGCGTTGGCGAGCCGGCGGTCGAGGCCCAGGCCCACGTCCAGCGCCAGGATCACCGCCCCGCCGAAGATGGTGGTGACCACGCCCGCCCCGCCGAACCGGGTGAGCACGCCGAGCTCATGCTTCAGGTCAAGCGCGGGCAAGGGTGTAGTACTGGGCGCCGAACGGCAGTGGAGCCATCAGCGGCTCGAGCGCGCGCAAGGCCTTGAGCGGGCCGGGAAAGAAGCCCGTGTAGCGCACCTGGACGCGGTCGAAGCCCGCGGCGCGCTGGCGGCGGGCCAGCTCGCCCGCGCCGACCAGCACGGCGTTCTCGTCGAAGGGGCAGGTGGCCACGATGTAGCGGCTCACCGGATTGAGCGGATTGTGCTCGAAGATCACCATCGCCCCGCCCGGCGCCAGCCGCTCGCGCAGGCCTAGGAAGAGGCCCACATGCTCGGCCGGCGGGATGTGGTGGAAGACGCAGGCCGAGAAGATCAGGTCGTAGCCCTCGGCCGCCGCCGGGGGCGAACCGCCGGGGCCGCAGGCGACGAAGTCCGCCGCGCCCGGGAACCGCTGGCGGGCCACCGACAGGCTCTTCTCCGACACGTCGGCGCCGGTGATCTGCGCCTGCGGGAAGGCGGCCCGGAGATGCGGGGCCGAATTGCCGATGCCGCAGCCGAAGTCGAGCACGCGGCGGGGCGCAAGGCCAAGCGTGCGGAGCCGCCGCGCCGTCTCCACCACCTTGTAGCGGGCGAAATAGTCCGGGTTCTCGCCGGTGACGGCCAGGTTGGTCTTGTGGGTGGCCCAGTATTCCTCGGCGAACTTGTCGAACTCGGCGATGTCCATGGCGCTCAGCCCTGAGCTTCGCGGGCGCCGGCCGTGGGCGAGGCCTCGTTGCTGCGCACCACCTCGTCCACGAAGTAGAGCGGGCGCGACTTCACCTCCAGGAAGATGCGGCCGATGTAGGCCCCCATCACCGCCAGGCACAGGAACTGGCCCACGCCGAAGAAAACCATCATCAAGGCCAGGCTCGTCCAGCCGCGCGCCACATGGCCGGTGAAGAAGCCGACCAGCACATAGGCCAGGAGCGCGAAGGCGATGACCGCGCCGGCGCCCGCGAGCACGACGGCGAGCTTCAGGGGCGCGGTGGAGAAGCTGGTGATCCCCGCGGTCGCCAGCTTGATCATCTTCTTCAGGGTGTAGCCGGTCTCGCCCGCGTAGCGCGCGTCGCGGTCGTAGAGCACCTCGGTCTGGCGCCCGCCCATCCAGGCCACCATGCCGCGCAGGAAGCGGTCCTGCTCGGGCATGGCGTTGAGCCGGTCCACGGCGCGGCGCGACATCAGGCGGAAGTCGCCCACGTTGCGCGGGATCGGCACCTCGGCCATGCCGCCCAGCAGGCGGTAGAACAGGTCCGCGGTGAACAGCTTGAACGCCGTCTCCTTGGCCCGCTTGCGCCGCTGGGCGTAGACGACGTCATAGCCATCGTCCATGCGCGCCCAGAGCTCGGCCAGCAGCTCGGGCGGGTCCTGCAAGTCGGCGTCGATCACCAGGATGCGCTCGCCGTGGGCCAGTTTCAGTCCGGCGGTGACGGCGAGCTGGTGGCCGTAGTTCCGGGCCAGGTTCACGCCGACCACGCCGGCGGTCTCGGCCGCCATGCGCTCGATCGTCGGCCAGGTGCCGTCGCGGGAGCCGTCGTTGATCAGCAGCAGCTCGAAGGACTCGCCCGCCACCTGCCGGCAGGCGGCGGTCATCCGCGCCACGAAGGCGGGCAGGGTCTCCTGCTCATTGTAGCAGGGCGCCACGACCGACAGCGCCGGAGGCGAGGGCGCCTGCCGGATCGGGACCGGGTCGCTGCGAAGCGAAGCGTTCATGGCCGCCATGTCGCCACCGCTCGGGGGGAGGTCAAGGGCAGAAGCGCCGCAGGGCCCTCGGCCAAGCGACTCCGGGGGTGGCGAACGGCCCTGGGGGGCGTGTAGTTATAGCCCCATGCCCCGCCTCGTTCCTTTCCTTGTCGGCCTCCTCGTCCTGCCGGAGGCGGCAGGCGCTGCCTCGCCCCAGACCATCGCCCCCGGCTATTGGGAGACCACCAACCGCGTCCTCTCGCCGATCGGCCATCGGAAGACCGAGATGCGCTGCATCCGTCCGGCGGACGTCGCCAAGTTCATGGAAGGGCCGGGCAACCACATCTACCGCTGCACCTATCCGACCAAGGTCTTCAGCAAGGGCCAGATCCGCCTGAAGGGCAGCTGCAAGAGCCGCGACTCCGCGCCGTTCCCCATCGAAGGCGCCGGGACCTATACCCGTGACAGCTTCTATCTCGACGCCCACGCCGTCGCGCCGCTCGGGCCGCTGCGCCTGCCGGTGCATGCGGTGACCGAGGCTAGGCGGATCGCCGACGTCTGCCCCGCCCCCGAGGCGACGCCTGCGCCTTCCGCAGATGAGGCGGGGAACGCCGCGCCGCCGGCCGCGGCCGAGTCCGGCGCGACCCCCAGCGTTCAGTAGTCGCGGCCGGCGAGCTCGTGCGGCGCGCCTTCCCGAGCGGCGTCGCCGATGAAGCGGGCCCAAACGCCGCCGGGCCGCCAGACGCTTTCCATCCGCGCCCGGGCCTCCGCCTCGGGGACGCCCAGCCGCTCGCGCCGATAGCGGTAGAAGAAGGCCGAGACCCGCGCATTGAAGATGCAATGGACGTGCGTGGGCTCGTCCGGCCGCTTCGCCAGGGCGGCGCAGAACGCCTCGTAGTCGGCCTCGGTCGGCTGTTCGAAGTCCACCGGGATATGGGTGTAGGCCATGCCCAGCGCGGCCACGGCGCCGGCCTCGTCGGTGAGCGCCTTCTCGTGTGTGTGCAGGCCCAGGTTCACCACGTGCCTGACGCCCAGGTCGCGGAGGTCGGAAAGCTGCGCCTCGGTCGGCTGGCCCGAAGTGGTGAGCCGCGCGTCGAGCCGGCGCCAGTTCAGGATGTCGGTCGGATCGCCCATGGCGTCGCCTCCTTGGGATCGGGTCAGCGCCTGATCTTATAGGAGTGCTCAACGGCTGGACGCCAGTTGCGCCGCATATGGGCGTCCGAAAACCGCGAGACGAGGCGGGCGGCCTGTGCGCAATCTCCGCGCCATGGACCTGGATTTCGAGGCCTGCCGCCAAGCGTTCCTGACGCGGGACCCGCGCTTCGACGGGCGGATCTTCTGCGGGGTGAAAACGACCGGCGTCTATTGCCGGCCGGTTTGCCCGGCGCGGCCGCCCAAGCCTGAGAACCTGGCCTTCTACGCGTCGGCCGCGGCGGCGCAGGCTGCGGGGTTCCGGCCCTGCCTGCGGTGTCGGCCGGAGACGTCGCCGGACCTCGGCGCCTGGCGCGGCGCCTCGGCGACCGTCTCGCGCGCGCTCGCCTTGATCGAAGCCGGCGCGCTGGACGACGCCGACGTGGAGGCGCTGGCCGGACGCCTGGGCCTGGGTGAGCGGCAGCTGCGTCGCCTCTTCCGCCAGCACCTGGGAGCTTCGCCCGTGGCGGTCGCCCAAACCCGCCGCGTCCTGTTGGCCAAACAGCTCATCCAGGAGACACGGCTTCCCATGACGGAGGTCGCGCTGGCGGCCGGCTTCGGCAGCCTTCGCCGCTTCAACGAGACCTTCCAGCAGCTCTACGCTCGCCCGCCCGGCCAGCTCCGACGCGCCCGAGGCCCAGCCCGCAGCGCAGCCGAAGCCGGGGTCGTGGTGCGGCTCGCCTATCGCGCCCCCTATGACTGGCCCGCGATGATCGACTATCTCGCCGGCCGCGCGCTGGAGGGGGTGGAGGTCGTCTCCGCCGGCGTCTACGCCCGCACCCTGGAGGTGGAGGGCGCGCGGGGATGGGTGAGCGTGCGTCCCGCCAGGGGCGACGCCCTGGAAGCCGTGATCCGCTTCCCGTCCCTGCGGGTTCTGCCGGCGGTGATCGCCCGCATCCGCCGGGTGTTCGACCTGTCGGCGGACCCGGCGCAGATCGGCAGCCATCTCTCCCGCGACCCTTCCCTGGCGGCCCTGGTCGCTCGCCGTCCGGGCCTGCGCGCGCCGGGCGCCTGGGACGGATTCGAATTGGCGGTCCGCGCCATCCTCGGCCAGCAGGTCTCCGTGACGGCGGCCCGGGGTCTGGGCGGCAAGCTGGCTGCGACCTTTGGCGATCGCTTCGACGATCCTGCCGCCAATGCGCTCGGCCTGACCCGGCTCTTCCCGGCGCCCGAAGGTCTCGCGGGGAAGGAGGTCGCCGCCATCGGCATGCCGGCGGCCAGGGGGCGGGCGATTTCGGCCTTGGCCGAGCGGGCGCTGGCGGAACCTGGTCTTTTCGCGCCGCGCGCCGACCTCGAAACTGCCGTCGCGGCGCTCTCCGCCCTGCCGGGCGTCGGGCCCTGGACGGCGCAATACGTGGCGCTTCGGGCCTTGCGCGAACCGGACGCCTTCCCGCACGGCGACGCCGCTCTTGCGCGGGCGTTCGCCCAAGCCGACGGCCGTCGCCCCAGCGCCCGGACGCTGCTGGCTCGCGCTGAAGTCTGGCGGCCATGGCGGGCCTATGCCGCCCAACACCTCTGGGCCGCCGACGCCGGACGTCGCGGGACAGACCTAGGAGCCGACGATGACCGACATGCCGCCTGATCGCCTGATGCTGGACCGCTTCGCCACCCCCATCGGGGAGGCCTTGGTGGTTTTCGATGCGGAAGGCGTGCTGCGCGCCTTCAACTGGCGAGACTACGAGCCGTCGATGCGAGGCTGGCTCGCGAAACGGTATCCGGCGGCGCAGCTGGCGGACGCTGCGGCGCCGGCCGCGCTTCGCGGCGCCTTCGAAGCCTACTTCCAGGGGGACGCCCGGGCGCTGGAGGCGATTTCCTGGCGTGCGGCGGGCACCGACTTCCAGCAGCAGGTGTGGCGGACGCTTCGCACCATTCCCGCCGGCGAGACCTTGAGCTACGCCGGTCTGGCGGCGCGCATCGGCCGGCCCTCGGCGATGCGGGCGGTAGGGTTGGCCAACGGCGCCAATCCGGTGGCTCTGGTGGTCCCCTGCCACCGGGTGATCGGCGCGAACGGGACGCTCACCGGCTACGGCGGCGGCCTCCGCCGCAAACTCTGGCTGTTGACCCACGAGCGTGAGGCGCTCGGGCGGATCTGACCCTCCGTCAGGAGCGGGGCCTGAACCTGCGGAGCAGGATCGGCGTCAGCGACAGGACGGCCAGGGCCGCCATGGGCACGACCACGTCCGGGGAGCGGACCGTCGCCAGGAGGGAGCGCTCGGACGCCAGCGTCTCGCCCAGTCCCGCGCCCAGGCGTGCGTAGAGAAAGGCCGTGGGCACGCCTCCGAGCAGGGTGGCGGCTGCGAACGCCCGGAGCGGCGCCGCCGCCAGGCCGGAGCCTATGTTCACCAGGGCGAACGGGAAGAAGGGGATCAGCCGTAGCGCCAGGATGTAGGAGAAGGCGTTGCGGCCGAACCCGTCCACGATGCGCTTCAGCCGCGGGTCGCGCGACGCCCGGGCGACGAGGGCCGCGGCGAAGGCCGAGCGGGTGGCCGCATAGGTCAGGAGCCCGCCCCCGGTCGCCCCCAGCAGCACGCCGGCGCCGCCGAGCCACGGGCCGAACACCAGCCCGCCCAGCAGACTCAGCATCAGCGCCACCGGCAGGCAGGCGCCGGTGAGGACGGCGTAGACGAGGACGAAGGCCGGGACCGCCACCCCCGGAGCCCGTCGCGCCGCGTCATGCAGCGTGAGCGCCTCATCGGCGAGCCGGGACGGCGCGAGCAGGTGCAACATCCCGCTCCACCACGCGCCTACCCCCACCGCCGCCAGCATCGCCAGCGGCAGGAAGCGCATCCAGCGCGGAAGGGAGGGCGGGGGCGTCACCAGCTCCACCTTGCTTTAGCGGATGCGAGAGGTCGAGCGCCTTGACGGCGCCCGATCTTCGAACTGGGGCGCGGCGCGATGCGGCCGACCCTTTGGGCGCCTGCGCGGCTCCCCGCCGCACGAGACGTGAGATGTTGGACAAGGGCGGCGTCCCGGCCCATCCTTGACCTGTGGCCAGCGGATGGCCGCCACGGGAAAACGTCCATGAAAAACCCGCGACGGGGGCGGCCCCTGGATTTTGGGGCCTCGAACGATGACGCGGCGGCCCCGGCTCCCGCCTCGCCGAAGGCGCGCAGCATGCGGCCGCCGCAGGCGCCGCGGGCCTGGCCGCTTTATCTGGCCGCCCTGGTCGTCGCGGTCCTGTGGGCGCTGGGACCTGTCGCTTTCGCCCTCGGTTACCGCAGCAACATCGCGCCCCTCCACGAAGCCCGCTTCGCCCTGGCGGTCTTCTCGCTGCTGGCGGCGGGACCGGCGGCGTTGATCTTCGCCGCCGCCTATTTCATCCGGCAGGGACAGTTGCTGTCGCTGCAAGCGCAGCGCGCCCAGGCGTTGGAAGCCACCCTGGTCAGCCCCGCGCTGCGTGCGGCCGACGACGTCCAGGCGGTAACCCGCGCGGTGCGGGAGGAGGTCGCCGCAGCGGCCGATGCGGCCGAGGCCGCCCGCCAAAGCCTGGCGGCCTTGCGCGAAGCGCTGGCGAGCGAAAGCGTCGGCCTGTCGCAAGCCGCCGAGGCGACGTTGGCCCAAGCGAAGGCGCTGAGCGGAGAGCTCGGTCGCGAGCGGGGCGAGTTGGAGGCGCTCAGCCAAAATCTTGAATCTCAGGCGGCTCGAGCGGCCGAGACCATCGAGAAGCAGTCTCAGAAGGTCGCCTCGATCTCCGAGGGCGCGGAGGCGCGCTTGCGTGAGGCCGAGAGCATGCTGACCGCCCGGGCCGCGGCGCTTGGCGCAGCCGCCGAAGAGGCCGGCGCCGTCGCCCGGACCTCGGGCGAGGATCTGACGCGGCAGATCGTGCGCCTGGAAAGCGCTGGCGAGGGCGTGGCCCAGCAGGTCCGCGCTGCGGAGGCGGGGCTGTCCGAGCAGCGCGCGGCTCTGTCGGGGCTGACCCAGGCCCTGCGCGACGACCAGGCGGCCTTGTCCGCCGAGGCCACGGCGCACGCCGCCCGGCTGGATGCGTTCATCGCCGCCGCGCGAAGCGCCGCCGAAGAGATGAGCCAGCGCGCCGCCGTGGTGGGCGATGCTCTGGGGGGACTGGTGGGCGAAGCCAAGGCTGGCTTCAGCGAGCTTGCGGCGGCGGCTGTGCACGAGGGCGAGGGGCTGCGCGCCTCGGCGACCAGCGCGCTCGGCGAGATCGCCGCGGCCGCCAGCCTGCAGCGCGAGCGGCTACACGCCGAGCAGCGCTCCGTCGCCGAGGCGTTGTCGCGCGCCGCGGACGGCACGCGCGAAGCCGCCGCAAGCCACGCCGCGGCGGCGCGCGAACAGGTGGAGCAGCTTTCCGAGGCCGCCTTCGCCGCCGGCCAGAAGGCGAACCAGGTGTTCGAGGCCAGGCTGGAAGAGGCGAGGGCCCTGGTGGAGGAATCCTCGCGCATGGTGGGCGAGGCGGGGGCGGCGGCGGCCCGCAAGCTCGACGAAGGCGCCGCGGCTGCGCGCGAGACCCTGGCCGAGCTCGCCGCGGTCATCGAGGCGCTCGAGGCGCGGACCCGCGAACTGCCCGCCGAGGCGCAGGCGCAGGCCGAGACGGTGCGGGTGCAGGTCGTCCAGGGCATGGAGGCGCTGATGGACCACGCCCGGCGCACTGCCGAAGAGGCGCAGGCTATCGACGTGGCCTTCCAGGAGCGTGTCCGCCGCAACTTCGAGGTGCTGGGCGAGGCGGTGAAGCTTATGGGCGCGGTGACGGCGTCTCCGCCGGCTGCGGCCGTCGCCGCCCCATCTCCCATCCCTGACCCGCCCGCGGCCTCGTTCACCCCGGCCTATGCGCCGCCGCGGGTGGCGCCGATCAAGGTCTCGCCCGCGGACAGCCAGGCCCCGGCGGCGCTTCCCGAAGCAAAGGGCGATGGCGACGCCGAGCCCGCGGGTGCGGCGATGGCCGATCGGCTCGGCCTGCGGCCGCGGCTGAAGCTCGCGCCGACCTCGCGCGACGAGGCGCTCTCGGCGGTCTTCGAAGCTCCCGTGAGCGCGCCTCAAACGGATGCGGACGATGAGGAGGAGCCCGGCGAGACCTGGACCTGGAAGGATCTGCTGGCCTCGCTCAACGGAGGCGGCGAACCCGCCGCGGAGGTGTCCGACCTCGCCGCGGAATTGCGCAAGATGGGCGTGGACCCCGAGGCTCTTCTTCCTCGGCCGCGCCTGGAGCAGATCGCCCAGGCCCTGCAATCCGGAGACGCCGACGGCGCGCGCCAGGTGGTGAAGCGCCTCGCCGGCGCCTCGGCCCGGCGCATCGTGCGCCGGCTGTTCACCGACGCGACGTTGAAGGCGCAGGCCGAAGCCTTCGTGCAGGCTTATCAGCCCCAGGTCGATCAGGCCGTCGCGGCGGGCGGCTTGGTCGAGGTTTTGACCGCCGAGGCCGGGCGCGTGTTCCTGCTGCTGGAGCAGGCGCTGGCCGACCGGCCTGCGCCTGAGCGCGCCTGAGCGGATCGGCGACCCGGAAACTCGCGGCCCGCGTCGAGCGCTGGCCGATCGCCGGCGAATTCGTCATCGCACGCGGCGGCAAGACCGAGGCCGTCGTGGTGGTGGCGGAGATCGAGCAGGACGGGGCGCGGGGCCGGGGCGAAGCCGTTCCCTATTTGCGCTATGGCGAAAGCCCCGACAGCGTGCTGGCCCAGCTTGAGGCGGCGAGGGCGGCGGTGGAGGCTGGCGCGGATCGGGCGGCGCTCCAGCGGGCCCTGCCGGCCGGCGCGGCCCGCAACGCCCTCGACTGCGCGCTTTGGGATTTGGAGGCCAAGCGCGCCGGTGTCCGCGCCTGGACTCTGGCGGGCCGCGCGCGCCTCGATCCGGTGAAGACCTGTTACACGCTCAGCCTCGCCGAGCCGCCCGTCATGGCCAGGGCCGCGGCCGAGCGCGCCCGCTGGCCCATGCTGAAGATGAAGATCGGCGGCGCCGACCACATCGACCGGGTGGCGGCCGTGCGCGCCGCGGCGCCGCGGACCCGCCTGGTGGTCGACGCCAACGAGGCGCTGTCGTTCGACGAGCTGGTCCGCCTCGCGCCTGAGCTGGCGCGGCTTGAGGTCAAGCTCCTGGAGCAGCCCCTGCCGGTCATCGAAGACGCCGCCCTGGAGGGTTGGCGTTCGCCGCTTCCGCTTTGCGCCGACGAGAGCCTGCATACTCGCGCCGAGCTGGCCGCCTGCGCGCGGCGCTATCAGGCGGTGAACATCAAGCTCGACAAGACGGGCGGCCTCACCGAAGCCCTGGCGTTGAAGGCGCAGGCGGAAGCGCTGGGACTGGATGTCATGGCCGGCTGCATGGTCGCCACCTCGCTGGCCATGGCGCCGGCCTTGCTCGTCGCCCAGGGCGCGCGGTTCGTGGACCTCGACGGGCCGCTGCTGCTGGCGCGCGACCGCGAACCGACCCTGAAGGTTTCAGGCCCCCTGATCGAGCCGCCGCCGCCCGAGCTCTGGGGGTGAGCCTAGAGCATTTTCCGCCGAAGTGGACACCGGTTCGGCGTAGAAAATGCTCTAAATTCAAAAGTGTATTGAGCGAAATCCGTTTCTGCCGAAACGGATTTCGCTCTAGGGCCACGCTGGTCTGCGCTGTCGCATCTCCTATCTGGACCTGATGAACACGACCTACGCCATGCCTGAAATCGACGTGCGGGAAAGGGCCTTGCGGGCCTGGGCCAACGCCGAGCGCATCAAGCGGCTATCCGACGGCCTGATCCGCATCGGCCCCTGGGGGCTGGGGCTCGACGGCGTGCTGGCCTGGATACCGGGCGCGAACGTGCTCTACAGCGTGGGCGCCGGCGGGCTGCTGATCTACGAGGCGGTCGCGGCCAAGGCGAAGCCGGCGACACTATGGCGGATGGGACTCTACCTGGCGGCGAACACCGCCATGGCGGACGTGCCGGTGGTCGGCTGGGCGATGGACACCCTGTTCCGCGCCCACGCCATGGCGGCGCGGGCGCTGCAGAAGGACATCGAGGCGCGCTTCGGGACGCCCGGCGACGCCTAGAGCGTTTGGGCTTCGGCCACGTTGGCCACGTTGGCCAGGAACCAGGCGTAGGCGTCCGCCACGCCGTCGCGCAATCCGATCTTCGGACGCCAGCCCATGGCCTTCAGCTTGTCCGCGCTCATCAGCTTGCGTGGCGGCCCATCGGGTTTTGTCGTGTCGCAGACGATCTCGCCTTCGAACCCCACGACCTCGCACACCAGGGCGGCGAGTTCGCGGATGGTGAGGTCCTCTCCGGAACCGACGTTGATGTGCTCGGCTTCGGAATAGGTCTTCAGCAGGAACACCAGGGCGTCGGCGCAGTCATCCGCATGCAGAAACTCTCGGCGGGGCGTCCCGCTGCCCCACAGGGTCAGGGCCGACGCGCCTGACAGCTTCGCCTCGTGGGCCTTGCGGATCAGGGCGGGCAGGACGTGGCTGGTGGCGAGGTCGAAGTTGTCCTCGGAGCCGTAGAGGTTGGTGGGCATGGCGGAGATGAAGTCGAGCCCGTATTGCCGCCGGTACGCCTGGGCCAGCTTGATGCCGGCGATCTTGGCGATGGCGTACCACTCGTTGGTCGGCTCCAGCGGCCCGCTGAGAAGGGCGTCTTCCCGGATGGGTTGTGGCGCGAGCTTCGGGTAGATGCAGCTCGACCCCAGGAACAGCAGCTTCTCGACGCCCGTCTTGCGCGCCGCCTCGGTGAGGTTCGCCGCGATCATCAGGTTGCGGTAGATGAAGTCCGCCGGATAGGTGTCGTTGGCCCAGATGCCGCCGACCTTGGCGGCGGCCACCACCACCGCATGGGGCCGGTTATCGGCCATCCACTCTTCCACCTGCGCCTGGCGCTCGAGGTCGACGGCTTCGCGGCCCGCGGTGAGGATCTCGCAATCCTCCTGCGCCAGCCGCCGCACCGTGGCCGCCCCCACCATGCCGCTGCACCCGGCGACCCACACGCGCTTGCCCGACAACGAATAGCCCATGGCCGCTCCCGTGGCGGCGCCGATCGCGCGCGCCGCGCCCCTTGTCGAGGGATAACCGGTCCGTTCGGGCTCGGCTACCCACCGCCGTTCGACGGCAAGGGGACCCAAGCTGGGTCCAAACGTGTGTTCGCGGCGTTTACAACCTGAGAGTTAGGGGTTTAGCTCTGGGGAAACAACCCTTGCGAGTGTGGGAGTAGGCATGGGTCATTCGGCACGAAAGGGTGGGACGCCGGCCAGGCCGGACTCCGGCGCGTCGGCCTCAGGCTCCTATGCGATGGCGTTCGCGGCTCCCGGCGCAGCGCTGGCGCTCCCCGAGCTGCCGCGCGTGGCTTTCGAGCCGCCGCGTGGACCCCGGGGCAAATGGTCCCTTGCCCAGACTGGAATCTGTCTTGTGTTGGTGAACGGCCTGTTCTGGTCCGCCCTGGCCTACGGCGTGCTTCACCACTAGGCGATCGAACTCAGGTCCACCAACTCCATCGGCGCAGCTTGGAGCGGAACCGCGGCTCGTAGCGATCCCAGGCGAAAACTCCCAGGCCGAAGAGCAGGACCAACGCCAACAAAGTCCACATGTGCATATCTCCTGCCTGCTAGATAAGGCGGAGCTGGTCATGTTGCGATGCGGCGCAGGGACACGCGCGCGCCGGTTGTAAATCGAGCTGTCGGGAAGCGAGCGTCTATCGCCGTGCGACTCGTGGTTACTTGTCGCCTGAGATTGATGCGGCCCAAGTTCTTTCGGGCGGCCGGCGAAGGCATCTGGGCGCTTGAAACTTCTGCACATCATCGCCTCGCTCGATCCCGCAGGAGGCGGCCCGGTCGAGGGTGTGCTGAGGGACGCCGCCGCGTTCGCACAACGCGGCGTCGGGGTGGAGATCGCGAGCCTCGACCCGCCGTCGGCGCCCTATCTTCGTGACGTTCCGATCAAGGTGCATGCGCTGGGGCTGGATGATCCTTGGCTGAGGCGGCTGCCGATGGCGCGGTTCGGCTACTCGCCAAGGTTCGCGCCCTGGCTGCGCGCTCACGCGCGCGACTACGACCGCATCATCGTCAACGGACTTTGGAATTATGCGTCTGTCGGGGCCTCGCGCGTGCTGCCTGGCCTCGGCGTGCCCTATTTTGTCTACGCCCATGGAATGATGGACCCCTGGTTTGCCGGGACCTACCCGATCAAGCATCGGCTCAAGCAGGTTTCCTGGCTGGCGTTCGAGGGGCGGCTGGCGGCCGGGGCGCAAGCCCTGCTGTTCACCGCCGAGGAGGAGATGCGGCTGGCCGGCGGGCAATTCCCCGGGCGCCCCTATCGCGGCGTCGTCGCCGGTTACGGGACGGCGCGGCCGCCGCCGGCAAGTCCTGCGCAGGGGCGGGCGTTCCAGGCGATGGTTCCCGGCCTGAACGGCCGGCGTTTCCTGCTTTTCCTGAGCCGCATCCATCCTAAGAAGGGCTGCGACCTGCTGATCGAGGCGTTCGCTCGCCTCGCCCCCGACCATCCCGACGTCGACCTCGTCATCGCCGGCCCCGACAGCGTCGGTTGGAAGGCCGCCTTGGCGCGCCGGTGTCAGGCGTTGGGGATCGACGAACGCGTCCATTGGCCAGGGATGGTCCGGGGAGACGCCAAGTGGGGCGCCTACAGGGCCGCGGAGGCCTTCGTCCTTCCCTCGCACCAGGAGAACTTCGGGATCGTCGTGGCCGAGGCCATGGCCTGCGGCGCGCCGGTGGTGATCACCGACAAGATCAACATCTGGCGGGAGGTCGCGGCCGGCGGCGGCGTGGTCGCCACCGACGACGTCGACAGCGTGGAGCAGGGTGTCCGCCGGGTGCTGGCCCTGACGCCGGCCGAGCGACGCCGGATGGGCCGTTCGGCGACCGAGGTTTTCCTGCGACATTTCGAGCTGGGCGCGAACCTCCAGCGTCTGTTTAAAATCCTGGCGATTGCGCAGGCGTAGGGGCCAGGGGGGCGTCGTGCGGAAACGCATCGTCATCTACGGCATGAACTACGCCCCCGAGCTCGTGGGCGTCGGCCGCTATACGGGCGACCTGGGCGCTCATTTCGCCAGCTTGGGCCATGAGGTCTGCGTCATCACCGCCACCGCCCACTATCCGGCCTGGGCGCCTCTGGAAGGCCCCTCGGCGAACCGCTGGCGACGCGAGGTTCTGGACGGCGTCGAGGTGCATCGTTGCCCCCTGTACCTGCATCCGCAGATGCGGGGCTTTCGCCGGCTGCTGGCGCCGCTTTCCTTCGCCGCGAGCTCGGCTGTGGTGGCGCTGCGCGAGATCCTTCGTCGCCGCCCGCACGTGGTGCTGGCGGTGGAGCCCACGCTGGCGGTGGCCCCGCTGGCGCTGGTGGCGGCGCGATGGGTCGGGGCGCGGACTGTGCTGCACATCCAGGACCTGGAAGTGGATGCGGCCTTCGCCCTCGGTCACCTGCGCTCCCGCGGCAAGCTCGCCCGCTTCGCCTGCGCCTGCGAGGGTTTCCTGACCGCGCGCTTCGACCGGGTGGTGACGATCTCCAATCGCATGGCCTCTCGCATCGCCGCCAAGGGCGTGCCGGCATCCAAGCTGGAGGTCATTCGAAACTGGGTCGATGTGGATGCGATCACGCCGCTGACCGGTCCCTCGCCTTATCGTCAGGAACTGGGGATTTCGGACGGGGTGTTCGTCGTCCAGTACGCCGGCAGCCTCGGGGCGAAGCAGGGGCTGGGCGTGCTGATCGACGCGGCCCGCCGGCTGAGCGGCCGCCGCGACATCGCCTTTGTGATCGCCGGCGACGGACCGATGCGCGGCGCTGTCGAAGCCGCCGCCGACGAGCTCGGAAACATGATCCTGCTGCCGTTCCAGCCGGAGGCCCGGATGCGCGACTTCCTGGGCTTGGCCGACCTGCATGTGCTGCCGCAGGAGAAGGACGCCGCCGACCTGGTGCTGCCGTCCAAGCTGGGCGGCATGCTGGCCTCGGGCCGGCGCATCCTGGTCACAGCGGAGGCGGGCACCGAACTTGCGGAGTTCGTGGAGGGCTGCGGCGACTGCATTGCGCCGGGCGATCCCGACGCGCTGGCCGAGGCGATCCTGCGGGCGTCCGCCAAGGCGGAGTCCGCCGGACGCGTTACGCGCCGCCTGGAGCGCGCGCATTCGCTGGCCAAATCGAGCATTGTCGAGGCCTTCACCAAGGCTGCGCTAGGCGAAGGGGACGTCGGGGCGTGCGGCGGCGCCGCGCGCCGTGCGGCGTAAAGGACGGGGGTCGGATGTCGGACGGAAGCAAGCGCAAGACCGCC
>Ga0068859_100000076_pt1 | contig 91596 bp, 71 predicted proteins | sample KBSSwiS22_FD_66585 | JGI IMG/M metagenome (GOLD analysis project Ga0068859, IMG submission 66585) | Switchgrass rhizosphere microbial communities from Kellogg Biological Station, Michigan, USA - KBS Switchgrass S2-2 | ecosystem: Host-associated > Plants > Roots > Rhizosphere > Soil ...
ATTTGGTGCCCTGGGCCAGACTCGAACTGGCACGGATTGCTCCACACGCCCCTCAAACGTGCGCGTCTACCAATTCCGCCACCAGGGCCGGTTTCGCGAGGGACGGGGATGATAGCTCGCCCCCGCCCCCTGGCGCTACTTCGTGGCGGGCGCCGGAGCCGGAGCCGAGGTGGCCGGAGCGGGCGCTGCCGGGGCCGGCGCCGTCGTGGCCGCCTTGGCCGGCGGAGGCGAGCTCTTCTTGGCGGTCGGAGCGCCCCGCATCACCGAGCCCGGCCCGCGCGACTGCACCAGCGAGATGGCGACCGCCATCACGCAGAAGCCCACGAAGCACCAGGTGGTGATCTTCTCCAGCAGCGTGGTGGCGCCGCGCGCCCCGAAGGTCGTCTGCGTCGATGAGGCGCCGAAGGCGGCGGCCACGTCCGACTTCCCCTGCTGGAGGAGGACCACCAGGATGAGGAAGATGCAGACGATGACGTAGAGGGGCACGAGGATCCACATGACGATCGACATCGAGGCTCCTTGGGTTCGGCGGCCGCTCAGGGCAGCCGCGGCAAAAGGGGGCAGGAGGATTACACAGCCGCCCTGACGATGTCCAGCAGGTCCTCCAGGATCAGGGAAGCGCCGCCGACCAGCGCGCCGTCCACGTCCTCGCCCGCGAAGAGCGAGGCGGCGTTCTTGGGGGTCACCGAGCCGCCGTAGAGGATGCGCACCGCCTCGGCCACCGCGTCGCCGTACCGGCCGGCCAGCAGGTCCCGCAGAGCGCGGTGCGCCTCCTGCGCCATCTGCGGGGTGGCGGCGCGCCCCGTCCCGATGGCCCACACCGGCTCGTAGGCGAGCGTCAGCCCGGGGGGCGGGGAGTCGGGGAACGCCTCCAGCGCCGTCATCTGCCGCACCAGCACGCGCTCGGTGTCACCGGCGTCGCGCGCCTCCAACGTCTCGCCGACGCAGTAGAGCGGGGCGATGCCCACCTCGGCCAGCCGGCGCATCTTGCGGGCGAAATCGGTCTCGTCCTCGCGCCGGTCGCGCCGGCGCTCGCTGTGGCCGACCAGCGTCATCGAGACGCCGAGCTCCTTCAGCATCGCCGCCGAGATCTCGCCGGTGAAGGCGCCGTGCGTCTCGGTGTGGACGTCCTGGGCGACCAGCGCGATGCGCGAGGGCGCCAGCAGGCGCCCCACCCGGTCGAGCGCGGTGAAGGGGGGCGCCAGCGCCACCGCGACGCCGTCCGAGAGCGACCCGCGCTCGACCAGCAACGCCTCGGCGAAGGCCGCCGCCTCGCGCGGCGACTTGTTCATCTTCCAGTTCGAGACGACGAGCGGCAGCCGGCCCGGGTTCATCGAGGAGTGTCCGCCTGGCCAGGGGGCACGGGGGGGCGCAAGGCCTCGACCGCCGGCAGCGTCTTGCCGCTGATGTAGTCGAGCGAGGCGCCGCCGCCGGTCGAGACGTGCGAGATCTTCGGCGCCAGCCCGAGGCTCTGCACCGCCTCCACGCTCTCGCCGCCGCCCACCACGGTGAACGCCGTCGAGGCGGCCATGAGCTGGGCGACGCCGCGGGTGCCGGCGTCGAACGGCGGGGTCTCGAAGACCCCCATCGGGCCGTTCCAGAAGATCGTCCGCGCGTCGGCGGTCATGCGGCGGAACATGTCCAGCGTGCGCGGCCCGATGTCGAGGGCGGCCTGGTCGGCCGGGATCTCCTGGATGCTGACGGTGCGCGCCTCGGCGCCGCGGTCGGGCGCCGGCGCCACCACGAAGTCGGAGGGCAGCACCAGCTTCACGCCGCGCTCCTTGCAGCGGTCCATCACCTTGCGGGCGATCGGCACGCCCTCGGCCTCGAGCAGCGACTTGCCGACCGGCAACCCCATCGCCACCGCGAAGTGGTTCGCCATCCCTCCGCCGATGAGCACGACGTCGGCGCGCTCGACCAGCGCCTCGAGCGCCGCGATCTTGCCGAGGATCTTGGCGCCGCCCAGCACCGCCGCGAACGGCCGCTGGATGTCGTCGACCACCCGGGAGAGCGCGGCGAGCTCCTTCTCCATGAGCAGGCCGACGCCGCGGTCCGCGGCGGCGAAGTGCGCGGCCATGCCGGCGGTCGAAGCGTGGGCGCGGTGGGCGGTGCCGAAGGCGTCGTTGACGTAGACCTCGGCCAGCTCGGCCAGCGCCCTGGCGAACTCCGGGTCGTTGGCCTCCTCGCCGGCGTGGAAGCGGAGGTTCTCCAGGAGCGCCACCTCGCCGCGCCCCAGCCTGCGGACCGCGGCCGACGTCTCGGCGCCGGCGCAGTCGGGCAGGAACGCGACCGGCGCGCCCAGCAGCTCGGAGAGCCGTGTCCCCGCCGCCGCCAGCGAGTACTTCGGGTCCGGCTTGCCCTTGGCCTTGCCCAGGTGCGAGGCCAGGATCACCACGGCCCCCTTCTCCCGCGCCAGCCGGATCGTCGGGAGCGCTTCGACGATGCGGGTGTCGTCCTTCACCGCACCATCCCTGAGCGGCACGTTGAAGTCGACCCGCAGGAAGAGACGGCGGCCATCCAGGGAGAGCTCGCGGATTCCGCGCAGCGGCATGAGTCCTCCTCGTCGTCGTCGGGGCGTGGATCTTATAGTCCACCCATGGCGGTGACGACGCGGGTGAAGCCCTGGGCCTTCGAGGAGGGGCGGCTGCTGCTCCTCGACCAGCGGCGCCTCCCGCGCGAGGAGCGCTGGCTCACCTGCGAGTCCGCGCTGGAGACGGCTGAGGCGATCCGCTCGCTGGCGGTGCGGGGCGCCCCGCTGATCGGGGTGGCCGCGGCCTTCGGCCTGGCCGCCGAGGCGCATCGCGTCGCCGGACGCTCGCCGGACGACCTCGACGACGCGCTGGAGACCGGGGCGGCGCGGCTGGCGGCGGCGCGGCCCACTGCGGTCAACCTCGTCTACGCGGTGGAGAGGATGCGCGCGCTGATCCGGGCGACGATCGGCGAGACCGCCCGGCGGCGCGCCGAGCTCCTGCGCGAGGAGGCGGAGCGGATCGCCGAGGAGGACCGGCTGGCCTGCCTGGCGATGGGTCGTCACGGCGCGGACTGGCTGAACGCGCGGGTCGCCCAGGGGCGGACGAGCCTCCTGACCCACTGCAACGCCGGCGCGCTGGCCACCGCCGGCATCGGCAGCGCCCTGGGGGTGATCCGCACGTTCGCGGAGCTGCGCGAGGTGGACGTCCTGGCCGACGAGACGCGCCCCTTCTGGCAGGGGGCGCGCCTGACCGCCTGGGAGCTCCAGAAGGACGGCCTGCCGGTCGCGCTGCTGCCCGACGTTGCCGCGGCCAGCGTGATCGCCTCCGGCCGCGTGGCCGCGGTGGTCGTCGGCGCCGACCGCATCGCCCGCAACGGAGACGTCGCCAACAAGGTCGGCACCTACGGCCTGGCGCTGGCCTGCCGCGCCCACGACGTCCCGTTCGTGGTGGTGGCGCCGAGCAGCACGCTGGATGCCGGCTGCCCGAGCGGCGCGGCGATCCCGATCGAGATGCGCGAGGCCGGCGAGGTCCTCTCGATCACCCCCCCCGGCGATCCGCCGATCCGCCTGGCGCCGGAGGGGATCACCGCGCTCTACCCGGCCTTCGACGTGACGCCGGCGGCGCTGGTCTCGGCCATCGTCACCGAGCACGGCGTGTCCGAGCCGCCGCACGGAGAGAGCCTCACCAGGCTTTTCCGGCGATGACCGGCCTGGTCCTCGGCATCGAGACCTCCTGCGACGAGACCTCGGTGGCGCTCCTGGACGGCGAGGGGCGGATCCTCTCCTCGGTCGTCGCCTCGCAGGTCGAGGCCCATCGCGCCTTCGGCGGTGTGGTGCCGGAGATCGCCGCGCGCGCCCACCTGCAGAACCTGCCGCCGCTCCTGGAGGAGGCGCTGCGCGAGGCCGGCGCGACGCTGCGGGACGTCGGGCTGGTCGCCGCCACCGCCGGCCCCGGCCTGGTGGGCGCGCTGCTGGTCGGCCTCTCGGAAGGCAAGGGGCTGGCGTTCGGGCTGGGCGTGCCGTTCGCCCCGGTGCACCACATCGAGGCGCACTGCGTCTCCTCGTTCCTGGCTGCAGACAGCCCCGCCCGGGACGTCCCGGCGCGCTTCGCCGCGCTGGTCGTCTCCGGAGGGCACACCCACCTCTTCGACTTCCAGGGGGACCGCGTGGCGCTCCTGGCCCGGACCCGCGACGACGCCGCCGGCGAGGCCTACGACAAGGTCGCCAAGATGGCCGGGCTCGGCTATCCAGGCGGCCCGATCGTCGACCGGCTGGCGCGCCGCGGGCGGGTGCGGCAGCCGTTCCCGCTGGCGCAGTTCAAGGACGGCTCCGGCGACTTCAGCTTCTCCGGGCTGAAGACCGCGGTGCGCGACCGGCTGGCGGCGCTGGGGCTGCGCCCCTCGACCGGCGTGCCGGACGCGCGCCGCACGATGTCCGAGGAGGCGGCGCCGCCGGAATTGCGCGATCTCCTGGCGGCGTTCCAGGAGGCGGTGGTGGCCCAGCTGACCGACCGGCTCACCCGGCGCCAGGAAACGGCGCCGATGACGCTCCTGAGCGTCTCGGGGGGAGTCGCGGCCAACTCCCTGCTGCGCGAGCGGCTGGCGGAGTGGGGTCGCGCGCAGGGGGTCGAGGTTCTCCTGCCGGCGCGCTCCCTCACCACCGACAACGCGGCGATGGTGGCCTTCGCCGGCCTGCTGCGCTTCCGGCACGGGCGCCTCGGGGAGGGTTTCGAGGCGCTGGCCCGCTCGCGCTGGCCCTTGAACACATGAGCGAGCGCCCGCTGGTCCTCACCTACCGCGATCCGCTCTCCGGGCGCCTGCGCGCGCGCCGCCTTTCGGGGCTTGTGGTGGTCGGCCGGCGCCCGCCGGCGGACATCGCCCTCGACCTGCCCAGCGTCGCCGAAAGGCACGCCGAGATCGACGCCACGAACCCCGACGCTCCGGCGGTGCGCCTGCTGGACGCCGAGGGGGCCCTCTTCGTGAACGGCGTGCTGCGGGAGCGCGCCACGCTGGCGCCGGGCGACACGCTCGGCTTCGGCGAGGCGACGGCGCGCATCGGACCGGGCCGGCTTCCGCTCGGCCGCGACACGCCGGCGGCGGTGGAGGCGCTCCCGACCGCCGTCTCCGCCGAGGCGCTCGAGCCGGCGCCGCCGGCGCCCGCACCGGTCGCGCCGGTCGCCGCTCCGGGCTGGTGGCATATCCCGCCGCTCACCGCCGCCGTCCTCATCGTGGTCTGCGCGGTCCTGCTGGCGGCCATCGTCTTCGTGGACCGGCAGCTCACGATGGCCCGCGAGGATCGCGCCGACCTGGAGCGGCGCGAGCTGGAGATCGCGCGGCTCCGGGCGGCAGAGGCGCGCCGCGCCGCGGCCTCCGACGGAGCCATGGAGCCGGCGCCGCTGGCGTCCTCGCCGTCGCGCTCCGAGGCTTCGCAGCGCTCCTTCGAGCGGCCGCTGCCCAGCGGGCCGGCCGAGGAGATCTCCTCGGTGCTGGGCCGCACTCTGGAGAGCGTGGTCACCCTCACCGGGGTGTCCTCGCTGGGCCGCCGCGTCGTCGGCACCGGCATCGTGGTCTCGGCCAAGGGGCTGGTGCTGACGAACGCGCACGTCCTGGAGAGCGCCAGCGACCTCCTGGCCCGCTTCAGGGACGGGCGGCGCATCCCGGCGACCATGGTGCGCCTCTCGCGCGATACCGACCTCGGCCTGGTGCGTCTGGCCGACGCGCAGAACCTGTCGACGGCCAGCTTCGGCACCACCGCGTCGCTCTCGATCGGGCAGAGCGTCTACGCGATCGGCGCGCCCATCTCCGACGAGCTCGGCTTCACGGTCACCCGCGGCATCCTCAGCGCCGGCGGGCTGCGCTCGCTGGGCGGGCGCGCCTACGTGCAGCACGACGCCGCCCTGAACCCCGGCAACAGCGGCGGACCGCTGGTCGACGGGGGAGGGCGCGTCATCGGCGTGAACACCTTCAAGGTCAGCCAGAGCCACGGCCTCGGCTTCGCGATCCCCGCCGAGGAGGTGCTCCGCTTCCTGGCCCAGGAAGACCTGTGAGCTTCCGGAGCCTTTCCGCGCTGGTCAGCGAGGCGCCGCTCACCAGCGAGCTGGTGGAGGGGGATGGAAAGAGCCTGGCGCTGCTGCGGCGGCTCGACCCGGCGTTCGCCGAGGACCGTGAGGTGCAGGCTGCCTTCCGCCGGGAGCGCGATGCGGCGCTCCGGCTGCCGCACGGTCATCCGCACCTGGTGCCGGCGCTGCAGTCCGGAGACCTGCCCGAGGCCCACCTGGTGCGCGAGTACTCGCCGCACGGGACGCTGCTGGAGCGGCTGCGCGCGCAGCCGGCGCTCGGCGGAGCGCAGCTCCTCACCGCGCTCGGCGCCACGCTCTCGGCGCTCGACGAGCTGGACCGCCTCGGCCTCTGGCACGGCGACCCCTCGCCGGCGAACCTGCTGCTGAACGGCCGCGGCGACGCGCGGCTCGCCGACCCGGTCTCGGCCCGCCGCCACTTCGCGGAAGGGACGGCCTCCCTGGAGGAGATGCGGGAGCGCGACCGCGCGCGCCTCTGCCGCTGGCTGAGCGCCGCCGCCGCGACCGTCCTCCAGTCGCGGCCCCGTGACGAGCAGGCGCGCGAGCTGCTGGGCGCGCTGCGCTCCGGAGGCACCGGCGCGCGGGTGGACGCGCTGCGGCGCCTGGCGGCCCAGCCGCAGGCGCGCGCCCCGCTGGACCGGGGCGGTCCGCCGCGCGCCGTCCGCCCGGTGCCGCCGGAGCCGATCCGCGTCCTGGTGCAGGTCGGGCGCATCGCCGACCCGCGCGCCGCCTACCGGGTGGCCCGCCTGCTGGGACCGGAGCTCAAGCGCGACATGGCCGAGCTGCGCCGGGCGCTCGGAGCCGCCGGCCTGACGGTGGCGCTCTCCTATCCGGAGCCGGCCGCGTCGCTGGCCGCCAAGGCCTCCGGCGAGGGGGCCAAGGTCTCGGTCCTGCGAGCTGAGTAAGATCCGGCGTTTCGCTATGCCGGACCCCAGTCGCATCCGCAACTTCTCGATCGTCGCCCACATCGACCACGGGAAGACCACGCTCTCCGACCGGATCCTCGAGATCACCGGCGCGCTCTCGGCCCGCGAGATGCACGAGCAGGTGCTGGACGACAACCCGATCGAGAAGGAGCGCGGCATCACCATCAAGGCGCGGGCGGTGAACCTCCTGTACCGCGCCGAGGACGGCACCGACTACACGCTGAACCTCATCGACACCCCGGGGCACGTCGACTTCACCTACGAGGTCTCGCGCTCCCTGGCCGCCTGTGAAGGGGCGGTGCTGGTCGTCGACGCCACCCAGGGGGTCGAGGCCCAGACGCTGGCCAACGCCTACCTGGCGATCCACAACGACCTCGTCCTGGTGCCCTGCGTCAACAAGGTCGACCTCCCCTCGGCGGTGCCGGAGATGGCCAAGGAGCAGATCGAGGAGGTCATCGGCATCCCCGCCAAGCACGCGGTCCTGACCTCGGGCAAGGTGGGCACCGGCGTGCGCGACCTGCTGGAGCAGATCGTCCACGACGTGCCGGCGCCCAAGGGGGACCCGGCGGCGCCGCTCCGGGCGCTGCTCTTCGACTCCTGGTTCGACGTCTACCGCGGCGTCACATTCCTGGTGCGGGTGCGCCAGGGGACGATCAAGCCGGGGCTGCGCATCAAGATGATGGGAAGCGGGGTGATCGGCGAGGTCCAGGAAGTGGGTGTCTTCACCCCCAAGGCACGCCCGGTCGCGCAGCTCTCGGTGGGCGAGGTCGGCTACGTGATCGCCGGCATCAAGGACCTCCACGCCACCAAGATCGGCGACACCGTCACCGAAGCCGACCGCCCCGCGCCCGAGGCGCTGCCCGGCTTCGAGGACGTCAAGCCGATGGTCTTCGCCTCCATCTTCCCGACCGACACCGAGGACTACGAGGACCTCCGGGACGCCATGGAGAAGCTGCGGCTGAACGACGCCTCGTTCACGTTCGAGCCGGAGAGCTCGACCGCGCTCGGCTTCGGCTTCCGCTGCGGCTACCTGGGCCTCCTGCACATGGAGATCACCCAGGAGCGGCTGGAGCGCGAGCACAACCTCTCGCTGGTGACCACGGCGCCCTCGGTGCCGTACATCGTCAAGACGACCCGCGGCGAGGTGCTGGAGATCTCCAACCCGGTCAAGCTCCCCGACCCCGGCTTCATCGACGAGATGCGCGAGCCCTGGATCGAGGCCACCATCATCACCAAGGACGAGTTCCTGGGCGGCCTGCTGGCGCTCTCCGAGGAGCGGCGCGGCAAGCAGGTCTCGATGGAGTACGCCGGCACCCAGCGCGCGGTGCTGAAGTACGAGTACCCGCTCAACGAGGTGGTGCTCGACTTCTACGACAAGCTGAAGTCGATCTCGCGCGGCTATGCCTCGTTCGACTACCACCTCATCGGCTACCGGCCCGGGGACCTCGTCAAGCTGGACATCCTCATCAACGGCGACCCGATCGACGCGCTGGCCTTCGTGGTCCACCGCGACAAGGCGCAGGCCAAGGGGCGGGCGCTGGTCGAGAAGATGAAGGAGATGATCCCGCAGCAGATGTTCGAGGTGATCGTCCAGGCGGCCATCGGCGCCAAGATCCTGGCCCGCTCCACGGTGAAGGCCCTGCGTAAGAACGTCCTGGCCAAGTGCTACGGCGGCGACATCACCCGCAAGAAGAAGCTCCTGGAGAAGCAGAAGGAAGGCAAGCGGCGCATGAAGAAGGTCGGCCGCGTGGAGCTGCCGCAGGAGGCCTTCATGGCCGTCCTGAAAATCGATTGACCCCCGACCCCCCTGCGTGGGCCTTCCGCGAGTACGCCGAGGCGGTGCTGGCGGCGGTGCTCTTCGCGCTCTTCGCCAAGGCGTTCGTCTTCGAGGCCTTCGAGATCCCGACCGCCTCCATGGAGCCGACGCTCCTCATCGGCGACCACGTGGTCGTGAACAAGTTCGTCTACGGGCCGCACCACGGCCCCTGGGCGCGCCTCCTTCCCTACCGCGACGTGGCGCGCCGGGACGTGATCGTCTTCCGCTTCCCCGAGGACCCGCGCATCGACTACATCAAACGCGCGGTGGCGCGCCCCGGCGACCAGGTGGCGCAGGCCGGGCGGCGGCTCCTCCTGAACGGCACCGACGCGGTGGATCCCCAGGCCGTCTATTTCTCCGAGGAGCGACCGCGCGAGTTCGGTCCGATCACCGTGCCCGGCGGGGGGACGTTCGCGCTCGGCGACAACCGCGACGACTCGCGGGACTCGCGTTTCTGGGGGCCGGTGCCGGACCCGCTCCTCAAGGGGCGGGCGGTCTTCATCTACTGGTCCTACGACGGGAGGGTGGCGGCGCGCGGCTTCACCGGGCGGGGCGCCGGCCTGCGGAAGGCGGTCGACACCGCGCTACACTTCTTCCAAAGGACGCGTTGGGACCGGACGGGGCGGCTGGTCCGCTAGGCGCCGCTCAGGAGGAAGGACATGACCGGAAGACGTCGCGGCGAGGGGCAGATCGGGCTGATCATCGGACTGATCGTGATGTTCCTGGTGGGCTACGCTTGCTTCAAGATCGCCCCGATCCACATCGCCGGCAACGCCGTGTTCGACATCATGAACGAGCAGGCCAACTTCGCCGGCATGAAGCAGCTCGACAAGATCCGCTGGGAGATCCAGAAGAAGGCCGAGGAGGAGAACGTCCCGCTCGCCCCCACCGACCTCAAGGTCTACAACAAGGGCGCGATGGTGGTGATCGAGGCCAAGTGGACGCAGACGATCGACGTCCTCGGCTACAAGTACGTCTACGTGTTCGACAGGAGAGTCGAGAAGCCGGTCTTTTAGTGGATCGGGGGAACCCCGCCAGGCTTCGGGTTTCCCCCGCGGCGCTGCGCGCCTCCCCTTTCCGCAGCCACCTCGGTGCATGCCTGAAACGCTGACTGAAGTCCGCCTCGACGTCTGGCTGGACGTGGCCTGCCTGTTCCCCACCCGCAGCCAGGCCGCGGCGGCCTGCAAGGGAGGCAAGGTCGACGTGAACGGCTCGGCCGCCTCGCCCCACAAGGTGGTGCGGCCCGGCGACGAGCTCCGGGTCACCTTCGCGGGAGGGCGCCGCCGCACCTTCCGGGTGGTGGCGCTCTCCGAGCAGCACATCAGGAGAGCCGAGGCGCGCGCTCTCTACGAGGAGACCACGCCGCCCCCTTCGCCGATGGAGCTCGAGGCGCGACGGCTCGAGAGGCTCCTGGGACCGCAGGCGCCCTCGGGCCGGCCGACCGGCAAGGATCGTCGGGACCGCGAGCGCTTCAAAGGTATAAGGAGCCGGTGAGGATCCTCCTCTACACCGGCAAGGGCGGCGTCGGGAAGACGACGGTCGCGGCGGCCACCGGCCTCACCCTGGCGGCGCGCGGGCTGCGTACCCTGGTGATGTCGGTGGACCCGGCGCACTCGCTGGCCGACGCCTTCGACCTGCCGGTCAGCCTCTCCGACAAGCACGGCGGCACGCCCTTCGCGGTGCGCGAGAACCTCTGGATCCAGGAGGTCGACGTCACCGAGGAGATCGGCCGCCACTGGAAGGACATCTCCGGCTACATCACCACGCTGCTCTCGGTCACCGGCGTCGAGGAGGTCCTCGCCGAGGAGCTGGCGATCTTCCCCGGCATGGAGGAGGTCTCGGCGCTCCTCTACGTGAACCAGTACGCCCGCGAGGAGGCCTTCGATGTCCTGATCCTGGACTGCGCGCCGACCGGCGAGTCGCTGCGCTTCGTCTCGCTGCCCCCCACGCTCGACTGGTACATGAAGAAGCTCTTCCGCATCGAGCGGACGCTCATGAAGGTGGCCCGCCCGGTGGCCGAGAAGCTGGCGCCGGTGCCGCTGCCGCCCGACCGCTACTTCGAGAACGTGCAGTCGCTGGCCGACAAGCTGGACGGCGTGGACGCGCTGCTGAAGGACCCCAAGACCACCACCGTGCGCCTGGTGACCAACGCCGAGAAGATCGTCATCAAGGAGACGCAGCGGGCCTTCATGTACTTCGGCCTCTACGGCTTCACCATCGACGCGGTGATCGTGAACCGGCTCCTCCCCGACGGCGTCTCCGATCCCTTCTTCGCGAAGTGGCGGAAGACGCAGGCCGAGTTCATGAAGGAGGCGCACCGCTACTTCGACCCGGTTCCGATCTGGACGGTGCCGCTGCAGGACGACCAGGTCGTCGGAGCGGTCGACCTGCTGGCGCTCGGCAGCGTGCTCTACGGCGACCGCGATCCGGCGGCCTCGTTCCGTACCGAGGCGCCCTACCGCTTCGTCAAGAAGGGGCGCGCCTACCAGCTCACGATGGCGCTGCCCTTCGTGGAGCGCGAGGAGATCGATCTGGCGATGGCGTCCGGGGACCTGGTGGTCGGCGTCGGCAACGTGCGCCACCACATCCCGATCCCGCGGACCCTCTCCGGCTACGTGCCGGCCGGGGCCCGGGTGGAGGGGGGCCGCCTGACGGTGCGCTTCGAGGTGGCGTCATGAGCGAGCGGAAGAAGCGGCCGAAGAAGCCCGACCCGCTGCGCGACGACTTCGGGCCCGGAGTGGCCGAGGCCCCCGACGGGGCTGAAACATCCCGCCCGGTCTCCGGGCCCATCCCCGGCATCGCCTGCGCCGGCGACGGCTGCGTGCTGAAGCCGGTGGCCGAGCTGCTCGGCAAGTTCACGCTGCGCCTCTCCCTGCGCGGGCACGCGCCGTCGCTCTCCCGCGCGGCGTTCTCCGGGCTCGAGCTGATGAGGGCGCTGCGCGACTTCCTGGACGAAGAGATCGCGCTGGCCGAGCGGAGGAAGGGCGGCGATCGCCCCCGCTATTCCAAGATCCCGGTCGAGTAGAGGATCTCCTCGAGGACGGCGCGCGCGGCGGCGACCGGATCGGCCGCCTGGGTGATGGGGCGGCCGACGACCAGGATGTCGGCCCCGGCGCGTACCGCCTCGGCCGGCGTGGCGATCCTCTTCTGGTCGCCGGAGGCGGCGCCCGCCGGGCGGATGCCCGGCACCACCAGCAGGAACTCCGGACCGTTGTCAGCGCGGAGGGCCGCGGTCTCCTCCGGCGAGCAGACCACGCCGTCGAGGCCGGCCTCGCGCGCCAGGGCGGCGAGCCGCCGGGCCGTTTCGGCGGGAGCGGCTGCGAAGCCGACCTCGGCCAGCGCGGCGGCGTCCAGCGAGGTCAGCACGGTCACCGCGATCACCCGCGGCGCCGGCAGCCCGGCCTTGGCGGCGGCCTCGCTTGCTCCTTCCGCTGCGGCGCGCATCATCGCCCGCCCGCCGGCGGCGTGCACGTTCAGGATCGCCGCGCCGGTGCGAGCCGCGGCGGCGGCGGCGCGGCCGACCGTGTTGGGGATGTCGTGCAGCTTGAGGTCCAGGAAGACGCGCGCCGGAATCCCGCGCACCAGCTCCGGCCCCTGCGCCACGAAGGCCTCGAGGCCGACCTTCAGGTAGCCGGCGTGGGGCGCGAGAAGGCGGGCGGCGGCCAGAAGGGTCGTCCGTTCCTCGAAGTCGAGGGCGATGCAGAGATCAGGCATACCTGTGGTCCGGTCGAGGGCGCGTCTGCAGCGTCCCGGTCAGCTCGGAGACGCGGGCAATGCCGTTCTCGGCGCACCACTCGGCCAGCTCGGTGACGAGCCGCCCCGACACGCCCGGGTCGCGGAAGTTGGCGGTGCCGATCTGCACCGCGTTGGCGCCGGCGATCAGGAACTCCAGCACGTGCTCCAGGCTCTCGATCCCTCCCATGCCGAAGATCGGGACCTGCGGCAGCGCGCGCCGCACCTCCCAGACCATCCGCACCGCGATCGGCCGGATCGCCGGCCCGGAGAGGCCGCCGGTGGTGAAGCCGATCTTGGGCCGCCGCCCGGCGAGGTCGATGGCCATCCCGACGACGGTGTTGATCAGGGAGAGCGCCTCGGCGCCGCTCTCCACCGCGGCGCGGGCGCAGGCCACCACGTCGCCGGCGTTGGGGGAGAGCTTCACGATCAGCGGCAGGCGCGTGGCCGGGCGCACCCGCGCCACCAGCGCCGCCAGCGCGCGCGGGTCGTTGCCGAAGACCAGCCCTCCCTTGATGACGTTCGGGCAGGAGACGTTCAGCTCGATCGCGCCGAGGCGCCGGTCGTCGGCCAGCCGCTCGACGACCGCGATGTAGTCCTCCTCGGTGTCCCCCCAGACGTTGGCGATCACGCTGGCGCCGAGGCGGTGCAGCTCCGGCAGCTTCTCCTGCAGGAAGACGTCGACCCCAACGTTCTGGAGGCCGATCGCGTTCAGCATGCCGGCGTCGGTCTCGCAGATGCGTGGCGGCGGATTGCCGTGGCAGGGGCGCCGCGAGAGCCCCTTCACGCAGATCGCGCCCAGCGACGCCAGGTCGAGGAAGTCGCGGAACTCCAGGCCGTAGCCGAAGGTGCCGGAGGCGGTGGCGATCGGGTTCTTCAGGTGGATGCGCCCGAGGTGGACCGAGAGGTCGGTCACAGGCGCGCCCAGTCGATGGTGGCCGGAGAGACGCAGGGCCCCTCGCGGCAAAGCGTGGAGAAGCCGCCGCCCACCGTCGGCGCCACGCAGCCGAGGCAGACGCCGAAGCCGCAGGCCATCTCCGACTCCATCGCGAAGGAGGCGTCGAGCCCGGCCTGGGCGACGATCGCCGAGAGCGCGCGAAGCATCGGGGCCGGCCCGCAGGCGTAGAGCCGCCGGTAGGAGGCGCCGGCCGAGAGCGCCTCCTTCAGGAGCTCGGTGACGAAGCCGCGCCGCCCGAGCGAGCCGTCGTCCGAGGCGTAGCGGCAGCGGTGCTGGCCCAGGAAGCGCTCGAAGTCGGCGCGCTTCAGGACGTCGCTCTCGTTCCGGCCGCCGTAGAAGAGATCGGCGCCGATGCCGCGCTCGGAGAGGCGCCGCGACAGCAGCACCAGCGGCGCCAGGCCGATGCCGCCGGCCACCAGCGCCACCCGGTCGTTCGGCCCCAGGTCGTCGACCGGGAACGGGACGCCCAGCGGCCCCAGCACCGGCAGCGGCGTGCCCTCGGCGAAGCGGCCCAGCATCGCGGTGCCGACACCGACCGCGCGCACCACGAACTCCAGCGCCGGCACGCCGCCGACGGTGGTGACGTCGGCGATCGAGAAGGCGCGGCGCAGGTACGGTCGCAGCCCGTCGCCGGCCTGCACCATGGCGAAGTGCCCGGGCAGCGTGCGCACGCCGATCGAGCCCGCGTGCACGAACAGCGAGTAGTGGGCGGCGTCGTAATGCAGCGTCTTGAGGACGCGCAGCGATTCGTTGACCGGCATGCAGAACGCGGCGAGACTCGCCCCCGATTATGGGTGAGCGGAGCGGGCGCTTCCACCCTCTCCTGGCGGGGGCGGCGCTCGGGGTCTCGTTCGGAGGCTGCCTGCTCGGCCTCAACCCCGAGCTGCTGGCGGGGCTCGGCGCGCCGCGCGTGCTGGCGTTCGGCGCGCTGCTGGGCGCGCTCCTCGCCTCGCCGTTCTGCCTGCGCGCGGCGCCGCCTTCCGGGGCCGCGTCCTGGCTGGCGCTGGCGGCCGGCTTCGCGCTGATGGCGCTCTTCGCAGAGCGGCAACGCTCGCTCTACTACCTTTTCGTGCCGAACGGCGGCCGCCGCGTGCTGGTGGCGGTGGCGGTGCTGGGGTGGTGCGCGTCGGCCCTGCTGGTGGCGGCGGCGCTGACCCGCCCGCGGGCCAGGCCGGCCGGGCGGCTGCTGCTGGGGCTGCTGCTCCTCTTCGCGGTCGCCCCGGTGGCCGGGCGGCGTGCCGTCGAGGCGCCGGCGCTGGCGACGCCCGTGGCGCTCCCGCGCACCGCCCGGCGCAGCCTGCTGGTCATCGGCGTCGAGGGGCTCTCCTACGAGCGGCTGACCGCCTGGGCCCGCGACGGCAGCCTGCCGGTCTTCGCGCGGCTGCTCGCCGGAGGCTCGTCCGGAGCGCTCCAGTCGCTGGTGCCCTACGAGCGGGTGGCGCTCTGGGGCGCCGCCGCCACCGGCAAGCGCCCCTCGAAGTCGGGGATCCTTTCGGCCGGCTATCAGGCGACCCCCTTCGGGGCGCTGCGCCTCACGCCGCGGCTGCCCGGGGGCGGAGCGCTCCGCCTCGGACCCTTCCACGCCGAGCCGCCGCAGCGCCACGCCCGCACGTTCTGGGAGGTGCTGGCCGCGCGCGACCACGAGGCCTCGCTGCTCAACTGGCCGGGCGCGCACCCGGCCCGCGACGGGCTGGTGCTCTGGGCCAGCGAGCGGCTCTTCGACGGCGACGAGCGGCCCGACGCCGCACGCCCCCCGGAAGCGGCGGCGCGCGCCCGCCTCTTCCGTCTGGGGCCGCAGAACCTCGATCACGCGCTGGTCCGGACGCTGGTGCCGGAGGGCGCCTCGGCGGCGGCGCGGCAGGCGCTGCTCGCCGCGGCGGCGCGCGACCTGAGCGTGGTCGGCGCCGCGCTGGGCGCCGTACCCACCGGTCCGCTGAACGCGGCGGCGCTGGTCCTCTCGGGCCTGGCCGAAGCGTCGCCCGGCCTCGGCGGCGCGGGCGGTGAGGCGGCGCTCCACGCCTATTACCGCTTCCTCGACGACACGCTCGGTGAGCTCCTCAACCGCGAGGGGAAGGAGAGGACGCTCTGCCTCTTCGCGCCGGTCAGCTGGGGCACGCCCCCGCCGCTGCTGGCGCTGTCCGGCTCGATCTCGCCCGAGGCGTCGCGCGACGGTTTCGTCGTGCTCTATGGCTCGGGCATCCGCGCCGGCGCTCAGCTGTCGTCGGCCCAGGTGCTGGACCTGACGCCGACGCTGCTGGTGCTGGCCGGCGAGCCGATCGCCCGCGACATGGACGGGCGCGTGCTGGCCGAGGCCTTCGACGAGCGCTTCCGCGAATCGGCCAGCATCCCGATCGTGGACAGCTTCGAGCCCGAGGGCCCGAGCGCGCCGGCTAGCCCGGCTGGAGCGCGATGACCAGGACGCGCCCGGCGCTGCCGAAGGGCGCGACCCGCAGGGAGAGCGTCAGCGTGCCGTCCGGCGCCAGGTCGTGCGCGGCCACCGGCAGGGGCAGCCGCATCCGCCCGGTGACCGTCCGGACCGCCGTGCGCCCGCGTCCCCAGCGCAGCTCCAGGCGTCCCGCGCCGGCGGAGGCCACCTCCAGCGCGTAGGCGCCGGGCGCCAGCGGCAGCAGCAGGACGCTCTCCCCCTCTCCGCAGAAGCGTCCCGTCACCCTTGGCCCGTCCACCAGCAGGCTCGCGGCCTCGGCGAAACCCCAGGCGAAGACCCCGCGCTCCTCGGCGGGCTCCGCCAGCGCCGCGCCCGGCAGCGGGGCCAGCGGCTCCTCCGGCACCCGGAAGACGAGGAGGCCGCCCGGCGGCGACGGCTGTCGCGGAAAGCCCAGCGCCAGGGCTCGCTCCCGCAGCGGAGAGGAATCGGGGGCGAGCACGGTGGCGGCGCCCCAGCGATGCCTCAGCAGGGCCCCCGCCGCGGCGGGTGGCAGCCGGCGGGCCGTAGCCTCCGGCGAGAGGAGGGGGCCCAGCAGCGGGTCGTCGCTTCGCAGGCGCAGGCTCCGGGGCGGCGTGCGGGAGAGGTAGCCGAAGAGCTGCGGCTGCCGGTGCACCAGCTGGCGCGCCAGCGCGCCGGCGCCGGTGTCCACGTCCAGGACGTTGCCGTTCAGGGCCGCCAGCCCCGGGCCGTCGTCGGGGACGGTGACCCCCGGGTCGGCCGGCGCGTACTCGAAGGCGAGGAGCAGCGCGCCGGCCGCCAGCAGTCCACGCCGCCGCGCCGCCAGCAGGCGGTCGGCGGCGAACGCGGTGCCGAGCGCCAGCGGCAAGTAGATTATCTGTATATAACGATTCACGCAGCCCCCCACCCGCAGCGCCGGCAGCAGGCGCTCGGCGAGCGCGTAGGGAAGCGGCAGCTCGAGCAGGCGGTCAAAGACGCGCGGCTGCGGCCCCAGCGCCAGGAGCAGGCCGAGGCCGCCGGCCAGGAGCGCGAAGTCGAGCGCGCGGACGCGCTTCCTCACCGCCACCCACAGGGTCGCCGCCAGCGGTACCAGCCCGAGATAGGAAGCGCCCTCGCCGGGGTTCTGGTGGTTGCGCTCGGTCAGGGGCCCGGTGCAGCGCGAGGCGAGCTGCACCCGCGAGGGGACGACCAGCGACGTCAGCGCCGACGAGCACCAGCGCGCGTCGTGCCCGCCCGTGCCCGAGGCCGCCGTCTCGCGCCGCAGGGCGATGGCGAACGGCAGGGTGGCCGCCAGCGCCACCAGGGCGGCCAGCGCGAAGGCCGCCAGCAGTCCGAGGCGGTGCGCTGATACGCCAAGCGTGGGGTGCTCGCGTTCGCTCGCCGGCGCGCGGACCAGCTCCACCAGCGCGAAGCAGCAGCAGGCCAGCGCCCCCAGCACCGCCAGGTACCAGTCGGTGAGCGCCAGCGCCGCCAGCGCCATCCCGGCCAGCAACGCCGGCAGGACCCGTCGCCGGCCCTCGCGCCGCGCCGCCAGCCAGAGCCCCTCCAGACCGAGCGGCAGGAACCCGAGCCCCAGCAGGTTCAGGTGCCCGAGCGCGCGCGCCGAGCGCTGCGGCGAGAACGCGAAGACCAGGGCGCCGAGGGCGGCGCCGGCCGGCGAGGCACCGAGCCTCCGGGCGAAGCGGTAGAGCGCGACCGCCGCCAGGGCGTAGGTCGCCACCACCGCGAGGTCGTAGGCCAGGAAGGGCCCGGTGAGCCGCGCCAGCAGCGTCGCCGGCAGCGAGAGCGGCAGCGCCAGCGTGTGGGAGAGGAGGCTCGCCCCTTCGGGCGCCCAGACCTGCGGGGAGAAGAGGAGCGGGCCGCCGCGCAGCGCGCGCTCGAGGTGGTCGAGGTTCCAGAGGTTCTGCCAGGCGTCGCCGCCGTGGCCGATCACCCCGTGACGCCACTGCGGGCCGGCCCGCAGGACGAGCAGCGCGAGGACGGAGGCGCCGGCGGCCACCGCGGCCGTCTCGCGGGCGAGCTTGATCTCTTTGCCGGCGCCCGCCGGCGCCGGCGGAGATCGCTTGGATAATCCGTCCGGCGTCTCCGACGCCGCTGAGATCGCCTCCGCCAAGTCTCCGGCGACCCGCCAAGTCTCCGGCGACCGCTCCTCCGCCACCGCCGGGCATCATGCCTGAAGGCCGTAAGATCGAGGCGTGGCGATGGTTCCAAAGACGGTGCAGCCGATCGGCGAGGAGCTGGCGATTGCCTGGGACGACGGGAGCGAAAGCTATCTGCGGCTCCAGGACCTGCGTCGCCTCTGCCCCTGCGCCGGATGCTCGGGCGAGCGCGACCTGCTGGGGCGGCTGGCCAAGCCTCCGGCGCGCCCCCTCACCGCCGAGTCCTTCCGGGTCATGGGCACCTCACCGGTGGGCGGGTACGCGCTCCAGATCTTCTGGGGGGACGGGCACAGCGACGGGCTCTACACCTACACGACGCTGAAGAACTGGGGGGACAACCCGCCCGAGCTCCCGCGGCTCAGCGTCTCCCCGCTCCTGCCAACACGCTGAGACGTCGCTGAGCCGTGAGGCGCCATGCGGGAGGCGCCTTCAGAGCAGCTTCTTGACGGCCGACGGGAGCTGCGGGCCCTTCTTGATCTCGCTGGTGTAGAGCTTGGCCACCGCGTGCGGCCCGGCGGCGAGCGCGTTCAGGTACGCCTCGCGACCCACCCTGCGGAGCAGCGCGTCGGCCATGCTCGCCCCCACGATCGCCGCCGCGCGCCGCCAGAAGTCGCCGCGGGTCACCTCCAGCAGCACGCGCCGCTTGTCGTCTTCCTTGCGCTTGTGCTCCATCAGGATCTCGGCCGCGCGGCCCCAGCGGAGGTAGGCCCTGCCGATGGGCTCCTCCAGCAGCGCGGTGATCGGCGCGAACTCGTCCGGGAACAGGAAGAGGGTCGGCGGACCCTCGGCGACCGTCTGCGCCAGCAGCGCCTCGACGTCGGGCGCCTTCGTCTCCGGCCAGGCGGGCGGCTTGCGGAACGGGGCGAAGAGGGAGCGCCAGGCCTCGGCGGAGGAGGCGCGCAGCATCGCCAGCATGACCTCGCGAGGCACCGGCGCCGCCTGGGCGTCGCCGATGATGCGGGGCAGGTCGGCCACCAGGTAGATCGTCCCCTCGCTGGGGACCGCCAGCACGTCGGCGAACCCGGCCGTGCTGATGAACGGCACCAGCACGAGGTTCGCTTTCACCGGCTGCGTGGTCGGCAGCAGGGAGCCGATGCGGCGCGCCCCCAGCGCCAGCGCCAGGGGGCCGTCGGACTCCAACGTGTCCAGCACCGACTTGAAGAGGTCAGCGCTGCGCCGGTAGGTGGTCAGCAGCTCATCCGGCGTGCCGGCCACATAGGAGACCAGGCGGCCGAAGTAGTCGTCGGGGTTCATGCCCTCCTGCGCCAGCGCGAGCGCCACCGGTCCGGAGGCCTTCAGGTGCCTCAGCGTGGCCGGGGCGTCCGGCGAGCCGGTGAGGAGCGCGAGCAGGTCGCGGGCCGGCCCGGTATCCAGCGTCAGGCTGAGGTTGTGCGGCGTCGGCGTGTAGATGTCGAAGGGCGGGCCGCTGGCGAAGGGCATCTTGGCCGCGGCGGGAGTACCCGCCGGCGCGGGAGTCGACGCCGGCGGCGGTCCGGCCGCCCGAGCGGCGCAGGCGAACGCCAGCGCCAGAGCGGCGAGGCCGGCCCTATTCAAGGATCGCCCTCCGCGCGGCCGCGAAGTCGGAGAAGTCGCTCAGCACCACGTCGGCACCGGCGGCGGCGAGCTCCTCGGCGCTGGTGCGCCCGGTGGCCACCGCCACCACGCGCGCGCCGATGGCGCGCCCGCAGGCCACGTCATCGCGCGAATCGCCGACCACGGTCGTCTCCCGTCCGGTGAACGCGCGCCCGGTGTGCTCCAGCGCGCGGGCCAGGGCGACCGGCCCCAGCCCGACCCGCCGGGGCGCCTCGTTCCCCCAGGTGCCGAAGCGGAAGTGGTGCCAGAGCCCGGCGGCGGTGAGCTTGATGCGCGCGCCGCGCTCGACGTTGCCGGTCAGCAGCGCGTTCACCGCGCCGGTGCTCGACGACACGCACTCGACCAGCTCCTTCACGCCCGGCTTCAGCGCCGGCTTCTGGACGGCCAGCGCCTGCTCGAGGAGGTCGAGGTAGAGGCGCAGCGCCTCCTCGGTACGGGCGGCCACGACCTCTCGAGCGACCCCGGCGGCGCACATCAGCTCGTCGATGATGACCGGGTCCAGCTTCCCCTCGAAGCGGTAGGTCGACACGGCCCCCTCGGTTCCGAAGACGGTGCGCAGCGCCTGGGTGAACGCGTCGCGCCCCTTCGGACCCGAGGAGAGGATCGTGCCGTCCACGTCGAAGAGCACCAGCCGCATCAGCGCGACCCCAGTAAGGACGCCAGGAGCCGCGGATACGCTCCGCGCCAGTAGCCCCAGTCGTGGCCGCCGGGCTCGATCACCAGCTCGTGCCGGACGCCGACGACTTCGAGGAAGCGGTCGAAGTAGAGCGTCACGTCGGCCAGCCGGTAGGCGTCGGTCTCGCCGCAGCGCACCAGGATCGGCGGCGCCTGGGCGGCCACCTCGGGGCGCGAGAGCAGGAGGTCGTAGAGGTCGTTGGCGCGGAACGAATTCCGATCCGGGCTCGGCCCGAACGCCTTGGTGACGGTCGGCCGCGCGAAGAACGGCAGCACCTCGACCATCCTCCAGGTCAGCTGCTGGACGGCCGGCGAGAGGGTGCCGACGGCCGCGAACATCTCCGGATGGGCGAGCCCCCAGCGCACCGCGCCGAAGCCCCCCATCGAGATGCCGGTGACGAAGCGCGCCTGGCGCGCGCCGCCGGTGCGGTAATGCGCCTCCACCCAGGGCACCAGCTCCTCGTCCAGGAACCGCGCGTAGCGCACCCGGCCGTCGTAGGTGTCCACGAACCAGCTCCCCAGGCCGCGGGGCGCCACCAGCACGACCTCGGGAAGCCGCCCGGCGCGCATCTCATCCTGCAGCGCCGCCGCCACGCCGCGCCGCTCCAGCGAACGCTCGCTGCCGCGGGCGTCGTGCAGGAAGTAGAGCGTGGGATACCGCCGCTCCGGCTGCGCCTCGTACGACGGAGGCGGCAGCACCCAGAGCGGCACGCCGCCCGGCACGTAGGCGCTGGGAACGACGTCGGCGCGGTGCGCCGCCGCCGAGCCTGCCGTGAGCAGCCAGGATGCCGAGAGCGCCAGCCTTAGGAGCCGCGCCTGCGAGCGAACGCGAGCGCCCCACACTTGGCGCGCCAGCGGCGGAGCGGCCCGGCGCATCAGCCCTTGGGCGGCGTCAGCGCGGCCTCGTCGACCTCCTTGCCGACGGCCACGTTCTCGAAGCGGATGGTGGCCGTACCGTCGTCCTTCACCTTCTTCAGCGAGAGGACGAGCCCGGCGAACTCCTTCTGGTCCTCCCAGCGCCAGCGGGTGGGCGGCGGCTGCGTGTTCTGCAGCTGGTACTCCCAGCCCAGCATCCGGTGGGTGTCGGCGTCCAGGAAGTGCTTGTAGACGTCGCCGGGTGTGAGGCCCACGCCGTTGAAGCTGAGCCTTATGACGTGCGCCTTCTTGCCGGCGAACTCGGCCTCGCCGTCGTACGCGAGGTTGACGCCCGGGTCCATGGATTTGAGGGGCGCCAGCAGCCAGTAGCTGTCGTTGATGTAGCGGCCGTAGGCGTTCTTGAGCGCCTTTTCAGCGTCCTCGCCGGCCAGGCGCGCGCCCCCGCGCATCAGCACCGCCTGGGACGCGTCCTTGGCGTTGTTGACGTTGAACCAGGCCTGGTAGCCCTTCTCCCCCGGCGTGTCGACGCGGTAGCGCCCGGTGTAGCGGTCCCAGTAGTGCGCGAACGGGCCGACCTTGCGATCGGGCAGCTCCACCACGAAGTCGAAGCGGAAGAAGCGGGCCGACTCCCAGCTCTTCCCCCCCATCGCCTCGAGCTCCTTCTGCGCGTGGCCGACCGCCTTGGGATCGCGCTCGTCCTTGGGGGCGGGGGTCTCGGCGAAGCCGCCGAGGACCGCGAGAACGGTGACCGCGAGCAGGAGTCGGGCGAGTCGCGTCATGCGTGGATTGTAGGCCTTGAGCTAAAGTGCTCGCGACGCGTACGCCGCCCCTGCCCGTAGCTCAGACGGATAGAGCAACAGCCTTCTAAGCTGTGGGTCGGCGGAATGCGTTGGCAACCGTATGCATCTGCGCTTGCGGCATTTGCGATCGCGCTAACCTTCCCTGTCGGTGTTGTTCGCGTCCAACGCGCGTCCAGTTTCGGGTTCGACAAGAGCCCGCGAGAGCCTACCAAGCTGCTCCGCGGCTGGACGCAGGTGGTCGGCGTTCAGGTGGGAGTACCCGGCCGTGACACTCCGAGCCGCATGCCCAAGGTAGTCGGCCACGAGGCGCTCGGAGAAGCCCTCCTGCGTCAGCCATGACGCCGCGGAGTGTCGGATGGAGTGAATCGTAAGAGATGGCCGCACTCTGGAAACTTTGCGGGCAATCCTGAACGCCTTCTCGATCCTAGAGAGGTCCCATGCGCCGCCGCCCGGTCGCTGGAGCAGCGGAGCCTTGCCGATGCCGCGAGTCTGTGCCCGGATAAGGTCACGAAGCTCAGGCGAGAGAGGCAGAACCTTAGTCCGCTTCGTCTTGGGCTGGTAGATTGAGATCAGGGATCTTGCCAGGTCCACGTCTTCCCAAGTGAGCCCGAGGACCTCGCTGATGCGGCAACCGGTCAGCAGAGTCACCTTGAACACGTCCATCGACGCTCGCAGCCGATCGCGATAAGCGCTTGCGGCTTCCGAATCGGGTCGAAGGCTTGCGCCGTGCCTGCGCGCCGAGCCCGTCGTAGGGTCACAGATCACCGGCCCATAGCGCCGGATCTCCCGCAGGTGGTCTTCCCAGGCCGCATTCCCCAAGTCGTAGGACCTCGTGAACGCCGCCCACTCATCCGTCGTGAAGAACTCACTCCGCGGGGACTCGGGAAGAGGTCGAAGCGTGCGGCGTGGGATCGGGAACTTGTCGAGCATGCCGTTGTCCTCGGCGAACCGTAGGATGGCTTTGATGGTCGCCATCTCACGGTTGATCGTGGCGTTCGCGGCTCCAGAGGCCACGCGACGGTTCCTGTAGTCCTCAAAGTGCAAGAGGCGGAACGAGTCGAGCATGCACTGACCGAAGGCCGGCAGGATGTGATGTCGTAGCTGCCCGCCTACGGTCCGGCGCCAGCCTACGGAGAATGAAGGAGCCCGAGAGTTCATGTAGCGCTCCACGAGATCGGCAAAGCTGAGCCGCTCATGCCTCCGCGTGCTCCTGCCGGCTTTGGCCACCGCGATTCTCTGTATGAGGATGCGACGCGCTTCCATCTTCGACACTCCGCGGAGCGTCTCCTGCGCGTAGCGGTAGTTCGGGTGGCGACCCTCGCGCCAGCGAATGACGTACGCACCTGGGATCTCTTTGATGTTCAGCTTGTTCATGAAAGCCCCCCTCCTTTGGGTGAGCGGAATCTCTGGGTGCTTGCGAAGCACGCTCCCCTGGGGGTTCTGTCCCTTCGCGCTAGACCCAACGGGGTGGGGGGGGGCTATTCGGCCCGACCCACGATGGCGTTGACGGTCTGCGCATTCCACGGCCGGCCGCTGCGAGTCGGGACCTCCTCGGCGTTGAGCTCGGCCGCGATGGTGCGCAGCGAGGCCCCTTGCGCTTTGCGCGTCTTGATGCGGTCGATGACGGGCGTCTCGCTCGGAACCGCCACCAGATTGCCGTCCTCACCGAGCTGGTAGCCGTAGGGAGCGCGGCCCATCGGCAGGCCTTTCGCTTGCCTGGAGCTCGCCCAGAGCTTCATGCGATCCGAGACGGCGGTGCGGTACATCTCGCTCTTCACCATGTCGAAGAGCCGGTAGACGCGGTCCTCGGACTCCCCGAGGACCTTCACCGTCCCGCCAAGCTTCCGCACCGCCACGCGCAGGTAGCCGATGAGGTCGAAGTCGCGAGCCAGGCGGGAGAGGTCCCGCACCAGGAGGACGCGGGCCTCGCCGGATCGGATCGCCTCTAGCGCCGCCGCCAGGCCGGGGCGCTTCGTCTCGTCCTTGGCGCCGCTGAGCCCGGCGTCCTCGAAGACGTCAACGAGCTCGAGCCCGCTCGTCGCGGCATGGAAGGCGAGCGCGTCGCGCTGCTCATCGAGCGAGCCGCCCTCGCGGACCTGAGCGCCGGTGCTGACGCGGACGTACCCGACTGCGGCGACCTTGCGGGGGGAGCGGATCGCTGTCTCCATGCGAAGAAGGTAGTCCCGCAGCTCATGTTTGTCAAGAATAGGCTCCCATTCTTGACGCCTGCCGCGGTTGGCCCGCTTCCGAATGGCCTTGCCATCGCCCGGTACTGAGGCCTTCCGCATGCGCCTTACCGCCTAGCCCTGATGGCGCCACCCATCCCTCGGGTGGCTACCATGCCCGGCACCCAACTCCATCTACCGATGTGGTCCTCCGCCACCGCGAGGTGGCGAGGACAGACTCTCCCTACGGGAGAGTCCCCCTTCTGCCTGTGCATCTGCCTATGCCTCTGCCGCTGTCTCTGCTGGGTAGTGGTAGCTAGCGCCTCCGCCTGAAGAGTGGGGCGCCCTTCGGTACCAGCGATTCAATTTCTTCCGATCAATGGTGCGCTGCTTCGGGTACCAGCCCAGCGAACGCGCGACCTCGCCGAAGCGCTTGAGGTCCGCGTCGGTTGCCTCCCGGTCGAACAGCTCCTTGATCACCTCTTTCGCCACCAGGGGTCCTACCCGCCCCGCTAGCGAGGTCATCACGCGCTTGGCGAATTCATCCACCTCGCTGTGCGCGGCGATGCTGGGGGCTGCATCCGTCACGAAGCCCGCCTCCCGCAACTCTGCGAGGTGATCCGCCGTGCATGGGATCACAAGTTTCGCGGATAGCCAGGCGAGGTCGGCCGGGATCACGTTCTCGATCCCTAGTCGACTGGCGAGGACGAGCAACTCTAGGTAGATGAGTCTCGCGGTCAGGCTCATCGAGGTAAATTTATAGCTGTCAAGGAGTTTCGCGTGAAGGCACACCCACGGTGGGTTCGGACTCTTGAACGTCTGCTGTGTGCGGTAGTTGGCTATCGAGATGTACCCCGGGGACTTCCCAGATGTTGGCGTCACGGCGTCAGACATGACTCGCATTCCTTGGAGGTTCCGGGCCCTCAGGAAGCCCGGGAGGTGTCGGTGTACTCGGGAAGGGCTTCGTGGTGTGCGTCGGTTCTGAGGGCGTTGAAGGGCCTCCAGTGCGTGGCAGAAAGCCTGCCCCGCGGCTCTGGGGTCTACCCGTCAGACGGCGTTGAGGCCTCATGAATTCCACAACTGGCTCGGCGTTCGCCATCTCGAAGAGGACCACGGCTTCCCTGTCTCCAACCTGATGCCGCTGCACTTCCGGCAGGAGGAGTAGCTTGGCTGCGAGGCGAGGACGGGTGCAGTGAGCCTGCAGGACGCGACCGCCATGAGGTCGTATGACGCCGTTCGCGCATACGAGCTCCATGTGCCACGCAGAACGGAGGTGACCACTCTCGTGGTCCTCGGACATGCGAACCCGGAGAGCCGGGAAGGTGGCCTCGAGGTTGAGGCAGCCCTCAACGCCGGGGAGGCACGCCTCGCCCTGGGGCTGGTCCGAGGCACGGGGCAACTGAACGCTCGTCATGCCGCAGCCTGCAGCGCCTTTCGACGGCGGGCCGGCTGGGGAGGTTCCTGCTGGTCCGGCGTCATCGCCTCGCGCTCGACCCACGCCTGGAGGTCGGAGACGACCCAGCGAATGGTGCTGGTGCCTATCCTGCGGAACCTGGGCGCACGAGCATCGCGCGTGTGCAGCCACTTGCGCAGCAGCGAAGGGGAAACACCAAGCAGGCGGGCCGCGGTGGGGGTATCAACGAGGAGGGGGGTGGGGTTGTTGTTTCTCATGCCCCCAAGGTAGGCCTCTTCGCGCTTACGAACGGGGGGGATGATTTCGGCAGCAAGGCGGGGCTCTGCTGCCTGTCGGAGACGGGCGGGATCTCTCTGGGTGCTCATGGAAAAAAAACGTAGTCACCCCGGCCTCTGCGAACAGGGGGGATGAATTCCGGGCGTCAGCGCCTGTACGTTCGGATGAACTGACGCGCTCTCTCCACCGCTGCATCGCGGCCTCCCGGTCCGGCGATGACCGGCGGCTTCACGTGGTACGAGTCCAGGTACTTGCGGCTGTCCTTGAGCATCGCGAGCGTGCTCTCTCGCCACGGCGTCGCCGCCGCCTCGTTCATCTCAGGAAGAGCGTTGGGGTCGAGCTGCCGCGCGACCGCCAACCCGATGAGTTTGTAGTCTGTCCGCGGTCCCGGGGGCTCGGTCAGTCCCAAGACGTGATGAACGAAGTAGCGATCCCGGACGAGCATCACGATCAAGGTAGCGAGCGATACGCACTCCTCAAAGGTGATCTCGGGAAGCGGCCCCGCAAGCTCATCCGGCAGGAAGCCCCAGGTCCGCTCAAAGTCTCTCCGCTGCCCCTCGATCCTAGTGCGATCCTCCGCTGTTCCATCGAAGAGAACCTTCGCCACCGAACGGATCTGGGCCTCTGGATCCTGCTGGAACCTGTCGCGGCCTCTGACAGACTTGGCCGCGTTCTTCGCTCTCTCCACGACCCTGAGGGTTTGGCTGCGTTTGACGATCGTCTCCAGGTCAGGGGTGCGGCCTCGACCAGGGCGTGGGTCAGCGACTGCTTGGATCACCCGAGCGACGTGGATCGCGAGCCCATCCAGGTCCCGCTTAGCCATGAGTCTTGTGCTCTTCTGCCCCGGAGCGAGCTCCGTAGCCAGCTCACAGAGTCCCATCCACACCTTGCCTCTGCCCCGCTCTCGCGCCTCCTTCAGGATCGCTTCTAGCCAAGGGCCGTCAAGTCCATCGCGAAGAGTCCTGGTAAGCAGGTCTTCGGCCTCGTCTAGCTCCGACACACTGATGCCTCCTCTCTACCGGGAGCCCAGGTTCCAGACGAATTGTTGAGCGTTCTCGAAGAAGCACTTCCAACTAATCGGCGTCGTGCTTGTAACTTACTCACATACAGATACTTGTGTGTGATAAGGAGAAGTGCTGGCAACACCCCAGTTCCCGCACATCTCAGCGCGCTGCCGCGGGAGTAGGATCTCGACAAGACCAAGGGGAATCCCGCCGTGAGGCGGCGTCTACGTAGGCGGAGAGACGCATGACACTCCTAGCGCTGCTCGTCCTCCTCGGTGGACCGATCCAGGCCGACGTGTTCTCTGGTCGTGTCGTGGGCGTCATGGATGGCGACACGCTAGAGGTCCTGCGAGACGGCGCGTTGGTGCGAGTTCGCCTCGCCTGCGTTGACTCCCCCGAGAAAGGGCAGCCATCGGCCACCCTCGCCAAGCAGTTCACCTCCACGATGGCTTTCGGCAAGACGGTAACGGTCCGCGTGGCCGGCCACGATCGCTACGGTCGCGAGCTCGGCCAGGTGACGCTTGAGGACGGAGACAACCTGAACCAGAAGCTGCTGCGCACAGGCCTCGCGTGGCACTACGCGCAAGGCGGTGGGTGCGCCGACGAGGCGCTCTTCGACCTTGAGCGCCAAGCGCGCGCGGCCCGGGTGGGGCTCTGGGCGCATCAGCCCCAGGTCGCGCCTTGGGAGTTTCGGAAGGAACCGCTGCCCGGAGTGGCGGCGGTCGCAGCGGCGCCGACTGCGACGGCGACGCCGGGCGCGAAGCGGCTGGCGATCACGAACGCTGACCTGCCCCGCAGTTCCACCGTGGCAGACGAGGGCTCCGTTGGCTCGTCTAGCGGCAGATCATCCGGTCACGCGCCCGGTACCGACGTCCACGTACGCGGCTACACTCGGAAGAATGGCTCGTACGTGCCGCCCCACACGCGAGCTGCGCCGGGGCATGGCTCGTCTTCCTCGAGTCGAGGCTCTTCTCGAAGGTGAGCATGCTCCTCACCCTTCTCTTCGCCCAGCTCGCCACCGCCGCGCCGTCAGTCGCGACGCCGCCGGCCGCACGCCCCGAGGTCCGCAGCGGGACGACTAAGGTCTCCGGAGCGCAGCGCAGCCTTGCCGATGTAGCAAGGGAGAGGAAGGGAAAGCCGCGTCCCCCAGGTGCCTTCTCTGCTGCGATCTTCATGGTGCCGCACGGCGAGGACGGTGACAATCCGCGCCGCGGATGACGCCGATGGAACATCGTGCCTGAGCTCCCTGAGATCACTGCCGAGCGGGGCCGACGCCTCGCGATGTGGCGAGAGATAGCCCCCGCTAGGAAACAGGCACCGCCTCGGCTGCGCGAACTCGGGATCTACGGGGGAGCGCAGGGCATCTGGGTCGACAAGGTCCGAACCTCGGCGCTCCCCGGGCAGCCCTCAGGCGTCACCGTCTCCCTGCTCCACACGGGCTCCTCGTACCCGGACGATCTCAGCGAGACGGGCCTCCTCTACCACTATCCGCTGACCCGCCGACAGCCGGGGCGAGATTCGGCGGAGGTCGAGGCAACGAAGGCGGCGGCCGCCCTCCAACTTCCGGTCTTCATCATCACGTACCCGTCCATCAAGGCAGCGACGCGTGATGTCCGGCTAGGCTGGATCGAGGACTGGAGCGACGAGGCGCGGATCTTCCTGGTGGTCTTCGGCGACGAGCCGCCTTCGGCACCTGCCGAGCAGGAGTCCGACGAGGAGCCCTTCCAAGCTGTAGGCGAGCGGAGCAGCATCCGGCGCCAGGTCCTCGTCAGGGCAGGGCAGCAGCGCTTCAAGCTCAGGGTCCTGAAGCGGTACGGTGCGCGCTGCGGCGTCTGCGCGATTGCGGTCCCCGAGCTGCTCGAGGCCGCCCACGTCCGACCGTATCGACTCGAAGGCTCGCACCACCCAGCCAACGGCCTGGTGCTCTGCGCGAGCCACCACCGCGCCTTCGACGCGGATCTCTTCGCCATCCGACCCGACAGCTTGGACCTCGAGTACCGCCCCGCCGGGCCCAGGGCCGAGGCTCTGGCGATCGGAGTGAGCCGGCTCGCGCTTCTTCGCTCGACTCCACACATGGACGCGATCCGCTGGCACTACGATGCGTGGCGCCAGAGCGTATTTGGAGGAAGCGCAACATGATCCGCTGGTCCGACGGCACGCCCGCCCCGCCGCCTCGGCCTACCACCTGCTCGGCCTGCAGCGGCGCCGCCACCGTCCGCACACTCCGGAGCGGGGACACGCGCCTCGAGGCTGACCACGCCGGCCACGGCTGCAAGGGTTGCGGCTGCGCGGCGAGTCCGGACAAGCCACGGCCGCCCCGGGGCCCAGAGGACGACGACGCCACCGCCGCCCGCAGCGCGCCGGCGCTGGCCAGCATGACGTTTCTGTCGGCCGAGCCGGCCGTGGGGGCGTTGGAGCTCGGGGAGCTGACCACGCTCGAGGTAGACGACAGGAACGGTCGGCGGACCGAGAGGGTGTTCGTGCCCGAGAGGCCGGAGACAAGCGAGGGGGAGTGACGAGTCGGCGCTCCAGGCGCGGAGATAGAGGACCGCCGAGTAGCGCTTCGGGCGCGATCGCCTCTGAGTGCGCTCATTGCGCTGCCGCTGGGTTCAGGCGGGGGCAGCCCGGCGGACCGCACCCCATCCGCAGCTCGCGCTCCAGCCGGTAAGCGTCTGCACCGTCTTGTAGCACTACGTAGCGGTACGTGAGTTGCGCATGGATGAAGGCGCGCACAAGCGCGTCCATCGAGTGCTCGCCACACGCCACGGCCGCTACCTCGTCCATCGACAGCGTGCCAAGCACCAGCCGATCGGCCACGTAGACGCAGAACTGGTCGCCGCTCCGGCGGCCAGATGCGTGACTTGCAAGCCGCGACCGCAGGCCCGTGCCGCCGCGCCCGTCGGACCGCACCTTCAGAGCGTCCACGCTGAGTCCGCGGCCGGCCATGCCGACGTAGATGAACTCGTCCCCCCGCCAGACCGTGTAGACGCCGGCCGCCACTCGGGGCACAGCGCGGTTCGGCCAGTCGCCGAAGCGGAACTCGGGCGATGGCGGGAAGAGGACGTCCCAAGAGGGCGACATGGCCTTAGCCGCGCTTCCGGTTAGGAACGAATAGCTCCCACCGCCCCGCCGCCTTGCTGTAGCCGGCGTGCTTGACCTTCACCCAACACGTCCCTTCAGCCCAAGCGTCGCCTCGCCGCTTGCAGGCGCGGCCCGGAGCCCACCGGTGGCCCAGACTTCAGGGCTCTTTCTCTTTCTTGATCCGCGCAAGCTTGTCGGCCACGTCGTCCCGCTCGATCTCACCGAGAACCGGCTTGCGGAAGCCGACGAATCGACTATCGTCGAACGTCTCGTTCTTACCTCGCTCCACGGTGTGGAGAAAGAGCTGGCAGATCGACATCCCGGGATAGATCTTGACGGGTATCTCGCCGACATTGCTTAGCTCGAGGGTGAGCGTACCGACGAAGCCTGGATGAACCCCCGTGGCGGTTGCGATGATCAACCCCCGGCGTCCCCAGCTTGATCGGCCGATCACGTACGCGCCCATCATCGACGGCAAACGCAACCACTCAAGGGTTACTCCGAGAACGAAGTCACCGGGGTGGAGGACGTAGTACTTGCCAAACGGGACGAAGTTAGTCTTCGTGAGCTGCGCCGGCTTTTCCGTCTTCTTGGCAATGTCGAGGTGCGTCATCCGGCTCTGGCGGAGGTTCATGAACCACGAGCCGAGCCTAAAGTCGACCGAGGCCCCGCTGCGATCGAGCCTGCAGAGCTGCGGGGTTATGACCAAGGGATCCTCCGCGTCAGGAGTCGCTCCGATTGCCAGCAACTCGGCGATACGCGCCGCGGTGAGCAACATCTTACGGCGTGCTCAAGATCTGCTCGATCTCGTACACCTCGAAACTCTTGAGGACGAGTTCCGAAAGCAGCCGATGTCGATCCTTCGGTGCCGGCATCTTGGGCCAGAGGTTCGGGTCGTGGAAGGCGCGCCACCCAGCGTTGACGATGTCCACGATGGAAGCGACGCCTGTCGACGGCACGCGCCTGTCGAAGCAGCGCCTAATGCGATCGCATTCTGCTTCGGTGGATTTGCTCGCGAACTTCTCGGCAACAAGCGCAATCAGGTGCGGGACCATCTGCCTCCGGGCCTCGTCGGCAACGCTTAGCCGGAACCTGTCGGCTTCGGCAAGTTGTGCCTCCTCTTCCGGCTCGAAGTACTCCGCGTAGCGATCTGGCGCGGCTACACCGAACACTCGTCCACACTGCGTCAGATGTTCGGCGCGCCCGCGAATATCCGGGTAGCCGAGATTGCGCGAACGGAAGCCCGGTGATAGCAGATAAATCATCGACCAGTAGAAGGACCCCCCGAAGAGCCGGAGACCCAAGAAATCACAGAAGAGCTCTTCGCACTGGTGTGCCGCCCATTCGAGCGCTGGCTGCCACACCGCCATAAGCACGGCATCGTCAAGGGCCTCCCCCTTCTCGTTCACCTTTCCGCTGGGGCTGATTCGAACGAACTCTTCCCAGCGGTCCGAGATGATCTTCATCACGTGAGTCTTCGCTCGGCTTTTCAGCTGCTTCGCGAGATCGAGATCTCGTGTCCAAAACGCGTGGCCGAGCTCGTGGCCGGCGAGAGGCACTAGCAACGGATTGGGCGATTCGGAGGCTGGCAAGCCGATCATCACGTACTCCGGCAAGGCAGGGACGCCTTTGTACGTGAATGGGAAATAGTCCCACTCCGATGAGAGGACCAGCTTCACGGGAACCGTCGGCCCCGTCGTCGAGCCGAGCACCTCTTCGGCGAGTCGCTTCAGGGGCGCCACGACCTCGAAGGAGTTGCGAACATTTGTTGAGCGTAGGATGAGCCCGAGGATAGGAAGATGCGCCTGCAAGGCCCGTAGGCTCAGCGAGCATTGGTTCTGGATTAGCGCCGCGTCGGTGCTCTTCGAGAGCAGCTCGAGTGACGCAAGAAATGACTCGAAATACACCGCAACGGCGTCCAACGCCGCCTCTGAGTCATCGTAAGGAAACTCAGACTGCTTGAGTCGCCGAATCTCAGCGAGGAAGGCGTCGAGCCGTGAACGCGCGTACGGTAGGAGCGTCGCAGAAAATGGCGCGGACTCGGCCGTAGATTCTCCCGGGTCGTTGCTCATGCTTTCGGCGAGCGTTGCGAGCTCGGGCTAGAACCAACACTGGCTACGATAGGGATGCTCAGGCCTCAAATCCACCGACATGAGTTGGGCTGCGCGCTTGGAAAGGTTCAAAGCGAACGAGCGCAGATTCGTGAGCACGTCGGCCGGAGCGCTGCCGCTATCCGCCAGCTGGCGCAATTGACCTTCGAGGTCTCCAGCAGACGCAACGAGGTCGACCACTTTGGTGCTGGCGGCCTGACCCGTATCCTCAAGCGCGCGCTGAACCGCTACCGCTACCGTCGGATCGAGGAGCGAACTAGCAGAGGCAGGCTCCTCAACGACGACTGCGTCGTTGAGTATCTCAGCGAGCTTCCGCACAGACGGTAGAGGTGAGGTAGCGCCCGGCTGTCGGAGGAGTACATCGATCTCGACCGCTGCAAACCCAGCGACCGTCGGTAGGTCAGACAGGATTCCGGCCGGGAGCCTAGTGAACGTCAGAGCTGCAACAGCCGACATACCGACTCCCTGGATGGCTCCTCGCCATCCCTATCCCGGAGTAGCACCAGCTGCGGCCTTCCCACCGTTTGGCTACGGTGGCAGCGCAGGCGATGAAGTTCAAGGGACAACCCATGACGCAATATGGGGCCACGTCAAGTAGATTTCAAGGGTGGCCACAAAAGTGTGGCAGTTTTGTACCAAAAACGTGGCTCTTTCAGCTCGAAACTGAGCCTGAGATTTGGTAGATTTCCCGTCGCCATGGCTGGCGACGTCCGGATTGCCTTCACCCCCTCCAACCAGATCAAGCTCTACCTCAATGAGCTGAAGAGGATGGGGATCTACGGCAAGAAACGGGGCGATGTAGTGAACTACATCCTGTCCAAGGAAATCATGCGCCTCGTAGAGGGCGGGGTTCTCAAACGGCTCTCCCCCGAACTCGAGGACGCTGCCGACACCTCAGATGATGACGAGGAGTAGGAGTCGCGGCGCCCCGCTTTGGGCCGTGTCACGGCGCCGAGGGCGGCTGGCGGGAAGCGCTGCGATGTCGGGACTCACCTGGCGGGTCGAGGGAACTCCGCGGTCTTATTGATGTCAACCCGTTAAGGTGTCGGCGGATCGGCGATGGATCCCAGGCCAGACGCGGCGTGACATCGTCCCCTCCGGCGGCGGCGCTTCCCAGATCGCGCGCAGCTCGGCGGTTCACCGCGTCGGTCTCCTGCAGCACCTTCAGTGCGGCCTTGATTTCGTCGACGCGCGCACCCGCTTGCTCGTCTGGGAGCGGCTTCGTCATCGGCGCACCCCACATCTCGGTCCACGGCTCGAAGCGGGCGTCTTTCGCGCTACCTCGTCCATCCGCACCAGACGCTGCCCAGGCGGGAATGTCGACTTCGCTTTCCATCAGCGCCCCGTCCCCACCCCAACCGTCACCATCGCCGGCCCGCCGTCCGGCGCGTTCAAAGCCACGTCCAACTTCTCCTCTGCTCGTAGTTGTTAGTGGCATCGAGTAACAGATATGAGCCCGCAGCGATCCCTGCCCTATGATCCCTCCGTAGAGCACCTTAGCGGCACGTAGCGTTGAGTAGCACTCCCCTGCCCGTAGCTCAGTTGGATAGAGCAACAGCCTTCTAAGCTGTGGGTCGCCGGTTCGAATCCGGCCGGGCAGGCCAGCTCTCGGGCAGCGGAAACGAGGCGCTTTCTTTCAGCACCGGATTCGAACCGGCGACCCCGGGGGCGCGGGGGCGAGAGCCCCCGAGATACGGCCGGAGTCGCGAAAGCGTTCGAATCCGGCCGGGCAGGCCAGCTTCAGGGCAGCGGAAACATGTCGGCTTGCGGCACGGTCCTTGCGGCTATGACGGTGGGGCTCTGGGAGCCCCAAGGAGGCAAGCTGATGATCCGGAAGAAGATGCTGGCCGCCTGGAGCTTTGGCACTGCCCTGCTCATTGGCTCGGCCGTCACCTTCGCTCAGGCGCCGCCCCCGCCGCCGCCGCCCACGATGTCCGAGGTCAACGTGACCATCACGCCCAAGGATCCGCCGGCGCCCAAGCCGGAGGTGGTGGTCGAGACGTCACGACCCTCCAACGACTACGTGTGGGTCGCGGGCTACTGGGACTGGCGCCCCACCGGCTGGGAATGGGCGGCCGGGCGCTGGGAGAAGCCGCCGGCCGCTCAGGTGCGCTGGGTCGCTGCCGAGTACGGTCACGCCGAGGGCGGGGTGAGGTACATCCCGGGGCACTGGTCCTCGCAGAAGGTGTACGAGGTCGACGCGTCGGGCAAGAAGACCGAGCTGAAGACCCAGACCACGACCGAGGCCAAGGTGAAGCGGGAGAGGTAGACCCCCACGGCAGTTCTTGCCGTACCCCTCCCGCAATCCGAGAAGGAGCGTCCGTTTCGGGCGCTCCTTCTGGCTTACGCTGATGCGGCGTGATCATGGCCTGGTTGAGACGCCGTCTCAGAATTAGCTCCATGGATTCGCGCCTTCTCCGCATCGCCCTCCTCGCCGCTGTCGCGTCGTTGCCGGTGCGGTCACCGGCGGAGGAGCCTCCGATCCAGGACAACAGTTTCCTGCTGGAGGAGGCCTACAACCAGGAGCACCGGATCGTGCAGACGATCCAGACGCTGCAGCTGGGCGGTCAAGACGGCGGCTACGCTTACAGCCTCACCCAGGAATGGCCGGTGCCGGACGAGCGCTGCCAGCTCAGCTTCACGCTCGGCCTGGGGCGCGCGCCGGGGACCGGCGGCGCGCGGGGGCTCGGCGACCTGGCGTTGAACTACCGCACCGAGCTGGTCGGCCGTCACGGCGGTCCGGTGGCGGTCGCGCCGCGGCTGAGCCTGCTGGTGCCGACCGGCGACGCCCGTCGCGGCCTCGGCAGCGGCTCCTGGGGCGCGCAGCTGAACCTGCCGCTCAGCCGCGACTGGGGCCACCACCTGGTGACGCACACGAACGCCGGTGCGACCGTCCTTCCCTCGTTGCGGAAGGAGGACGGCGGCCGCACGCCCGAGCTGGGGCTGAACGTCGGTCAGAGCGTCGTCTGGCTGGCGCATCCCAAGCTGAACGTCCTGCTGGAGGCGGTCTACACCCGCTCGTTCCTGCGGGGCGCCGGACACGAGGACCAGCTGCTGATCTCGCCGGGAGTGCGCGCCGCCATCGACGTCGGCAAGCTGCAGATCGTCCCGGGCATCGGGGTGCCGATCGGAGTCGGTCCCAGCTCGGGGCGCACGTCGGTGCTGGTCTATCTCAGCTTCGAGCACCCCATCGGCAAGACAGACTGAAGCGCCGGCGGCTTCCCGAGGGATACTTTTGCCATGAGCCAGCAGAAGAGCGTCGCCATCCTGGTCGGCGGAGGCCCGGCGCCCGGCATCAACAGCGTGATCAGCGCCGCCACCCTCCGCAGCCTGCAGGAGGGCGCGCGCGTGATCGGGATCCTGGACGGCTTCTCCTGGGTGATGAAGGGGGACGTCGAGCACGTCCTGCCGCTCACCCACGACGAGGCCACGCGCATTCACTTCCGCGGCGGCTCGCACATCGGCACCGCGCGCGCGAACCCCACCAGGGACCCGCAGCACCTCGAGAACGTCGTGCTGTCGCTGGGGAGGCTGGGCGTCGACCAGCTCATCACGATCGGCGGCGACGACACCGCGTTCTCCGCCATGAAGGTCGAGGAGAAGGCCCAGGGCCGGCTCCGCGTGGTGCACGTGCCCAAGACGATCGACAACGACCTCGACCTGCCGGCCCATGTCGACACCTTCGGTTTCCAGACCGCCCGCCACCACGGCGCCCAGATGGTCGCCAACCTGATGGTGGACGCGCGCACCACGTCGCGCTGGTACCTCGTCATCGCCATGGGCCGCACCGCCGGGCACCTGGCGCTCGGCATGGGCAAGGCCGCCGGTGCCGCGCTCACGCTGATCCCCGAAGAGTTCGAAGGACGGGTGCGCCTGCAGACGCTGGCCGACACGCTGGTGGGCGCCATCGTCAAGCGGCTGGCCCACGGGCAGCGCGACGGCGTGGCGGTGCTGGCCGAGGGGCTGGTGCTGTCGCTCGACCCCGAGGAGCTCGCCCAGTTCAAGGACGTGGAGCGCGACGAGCACGGCCACGTGCGGATCGCCGAGATCGACATCGGCGACATCCTCAAGCGCGCGGTGGAGCGGCGCCTGAAGGAGCTGGGGGTCAAGACCACCGTGGTGTCCAAGAACATCGGCTATGAGCTGCGCTGCGCCGATCCGATCCCCTTCGACCTCGAGTACACCCGCGAGCTCGGCTGCTGCGCGGCCGAATACCTCCTCTCCGGCGGCAACGCGGCGATGGTCACCCTGCAGGAGGGGCGGTTCGTGCCGATCTCCTTCCGCGACATGCTGGACCCGAAGACCGGCCGGACCCGGGTGCGCCGCGTGGACGTCCGCTCGCCGCGCTACGCGATCGCGCGGCGATTCATGACCCGGCTGCGGTGCGACGACCTCGACGATCCCGCCGAGCTGGCCAGGCTGGCCGCCACCGCGAACCTCTCCCCGGAGGAGTTCCGGACGCAGTTCGGACCGCTGGTGGAAGGCGAGCGGCCAGCTTCGTAACCAGCGCGTCGACGCGCCACGGCGCGCAGTAACATGGCGGTCCTACAGCGGAGGACGCCATGGCCTTCCCGAGACGGCCGCTCCTGGCGATGCTTCCGGGCATCGCCCTCTCGCTGACGCCCGCCGCCGCCGAGGTCTCCATCGTGGTGCCCGCCTCGGTGGTCTCCTCGACCAGCAACCACGTCGCCAGCGTGAAGAGCAACGCCGACGCGACCTACGAGTGGTCGATCCGGAATGGCCGGCTCGACAGCGGGATCGGACGACATTCGGTCACGTTCACGGCCGGCGCGCCCGGGCCGCTGGTGCTCGACGTGACCGAGAAGGATGCCTCGGGGAAGGCGGTCGGCGCGGCGACCGCCACCGTTGACGTCGTCGCGCAGCCCGGCTGGTACTCGGAAAGCTCGCGTACGGTCCCGATCGTCCTCTCGCTGGTCGGAGGGCGCGGCGACTTCTTCTCGTCGGAGCTGACCCTCACGAACCGCGGGAGCACCGCGGCGCAGCTCAGCCTCACCTACAGCGCCGCGTTCGGCGGCGGCAGCGGCACGGCGACCGACACGCTCGAGCCCGGCCGCCAGAAGGTCGTGCCGGACGCCATCGAGTACCTCCGCTCGCGGAACGTCCCCATCCCGGCCGCGGGCAACCGCGGCGGCTCGCTGACGGTGCGCTTCTCCGGCCTGTCGTCCCCCGACGCCGGAGCGGTCACCGTGCGCACCGCCGCGAACGTCCCCGAGGGACGCGCCGGTCTCGCCTATCCGGGAGTCAGCAGCGCCGCGGCGCTCAGCGGACCTTCCACGATCTGCGGCCTCCGGCAGAGCGCCACCGACCGCTCCAACGTGGCCCTGGTCAACGCCGGCGCGCCCGGCGACGGCAGCATCGTGCTGAGGCTGACGGTGCGCTCCGGCAGCTCGGAGACAGTCAAGCAGCTGGCCGACGTGGAGCTCGCCCCCGGCGAGTTTCGCCAGATCAACGAGGTGCTCCGCGCCGAGGGGCTCGAGCTCACGAACGGCACGGTGCGCGTGGAGCGAATCTCCGGCTCGGCGCCCTACATCGCTTACGGCGTCGTGAACGACAACGCCAACGGCGACGGCTCCTACATCACGCCGGTGCCCGAGCACGCGTTCGTGCAGCTCACCCGGCTGACGCTGCCGGCCGTGGTGGAGACCGCCGCCTTCTCGACCGAGCTGGTGGTGGCGAACGTCTCCGAAGACCCGCGGACGGTCACGCTCTCGCTGGTGGCCGACGCCGTCCAGAACGAGTCGAAGACCGCCACCCTGACGCTGGCGCTCGCCCCCCACGAGCAGCAGATCCTGCCCGGCTTCGTCGACCTGCTGAGGCAGCGGGGCATCCCCGGCATCGGCCCGGCCGGACCCACCGTCGTGGGCGCGCTCTTCGCGGAGGTCGCGTCGGGGGACCTCGACGGCCTCTTCCTGGGAGCGCGCGTCTCGTCTGCCGGCGGCGGCGGGCGCTACGGAGTCTTCTACTCGGCGCTCCCGGACGGTGCCGGCGCGCACGAGAGCACCTGGGTGAACGCCCTCCGCCAGGACGAGTCGAACCGGACGAACCTGGCGATCGTCAATCTCGGGGATCAGGGTGGTGACGCCGACGCCTACCGGATCGAGATCTACGACGGGGCGACCGGCGCCAAGGCCGCGACCGTCGAAGCGGTGACGGTCGCCGCCAGGCGCTTCCTGCAGCTCACCACGCTGCTCGCCGTCTACGCGCCCGGCGTGACCAACGCCTACGCGCGTGTCACCCGCACCCACGGCTTCAACGCCTTCCTGGCCTATGCGGTGGTCAACGACGGCGGGACGCCCGGCCAGCGGACGGGCGACGGGGCCTTCGTGGCGCCGGCATCCCTCTCCGGGCGCGTGCTGGCGCAGATCACCATGAGGCTTCCGACGGCCGTGCGCGCGGAGCTCGAGCTGATTCGTGACGAGCTCACCCTCCGCGGCATTGCCCTCACGCCGCGGGGCGCGGTCCTGCCGCTGGTGCCGGCCGCCGGTTTCCGGGTCCACGCCGGCAGCAAGAGGACCTTCGTGAACCGGGACGGCTTCTTCACGTTCGACAGCGTACCGACGGGAGTCACGCTCGCCGAGGTGCGCAGCGAGAGCGGCCTCGACCGGCAGACGTTCCCGCTCGGCAAGGCGCTCGTGGGGGAAGGCCAGATCGCCGAGCCGATCCTGATCCCGATCCTGTGGGATGGGCCCCTGGGCATGAACGAGGGCGACCCGACCACGCTCGATCTGCCGCCGGACCCGGGCCCGCTCGCGATCCTGGGCGGAGCAGCCGGGCAAAGCGCTCCGGAAGAGCGCGACTTCCCCACCTTCCTCTGCCCGTCGAACGAGGACTGCCAGGACCGAACGGCTTCCTGCGCGGCCCAACCCGCGACGTGCTGCCTGGACTTCAACGGATACTGCGTGGACGGCCACCGGTACGCAGGCATCTGCTATCTGCGGTACCTGCAATGGTTCACCAGCACCTGCTTCAACTACACCGTGCTCGGCTGCTGCCACGAAGAGTCCGCCTACAACATCCTCCCCGGCGGGGGCGGCGACACGCTGACCTGCTACGAAACCCACAAGTTCCGGATCTGCCAGAAGCTCGACATCCTGCCCTCGGGGCTGCAGCTCTCGGCGACGCCCCTGGACCCGGCGAACCCGCGCTATCTCGCGTTCGAATACGTGACCGTGACCTGTGGTGAGACGAAGACTCTCTACCTCCACAACAACACCTGCGCCAACAGCACCGAGGTCCAGTTCGTCAACGGCGCGGGCGGCAACGTCATGCCGGTCGGCGACGTCCCCCACTACGACGACACGCAGCACCTGACCGACCTGACGCTCACCTACACCGCGCCAAAGCTCGGGACGGGCGAGGACCGGGTGATCGCCATTGCCCATCTCTGGTTCCGCATCGTCGTCATCACGGTCATCTGCCCACCGCCGCCGCCGCAGCGCTGCGCTCTGCCGGCGAACTACCCGCTGCACAACGGCGACAAATACGCCTATGGCTACACCAGCCCGACGACCAGCTTCAGCTTCGAGAACACCGTGGTGGGGCCGGTGACCGCCGGCGCCATCACCGGTCCCGTCTACCGGCTGGAGCAGCGGCGCGACGGCAAGCTGACCGGCGCCGTCTACGTGGTCTCGGACACCAACGGCTTCGTGGAGCACGGCCTCGACGCGCTCAACGACGCCGGGCAGCTCGTCCAGGCGATCCGCTGGCGTCCGCCTTACCTCACCACCTGCCTCGACGACGGGCAGAGCCAGACGCAGGAGCGGCTCGAGGAGCACGTCCTCAAGCCGAACGAGCCGACGCAGATCAGCCTCCTCGACCGCAAGGTCACCGGACTCGGGTTCGAGACGGTGACGGTTCCGGCCGGGACGTTCGTCGACTGCTACAAGACGATGGAGGAGTTCAGCGCCCCCGGGCAGGCCACCCGCACCCGGACGCGCTGGTTTGCCAAGGACGTCGGCATCGTGAAGACCCAGTCGTCGGCGGGAGAGACCGTGGTGCTCACGTCGTACCGCCCGGCGCCCTAGGCGTGGACGCCGGGAGCCTCGTGGCCGCTGCGGGCCACGTACTCCACGTAGCTGCCGCCGTAGAGGTGGGGCGTGCGGAGCTCGGTCTCCGGTCCGGGCAGCTCCAGCACCCGCGTCGCCAGGCCGCGCAGGAACGTGCGGTCGTGCGAGACGAAGAGCATCGTGCCGGCGAAGTCGGAGAGCGCCTCCACCAGCATCTCCTTGGTGGCCAGGTCGAGGTGGTTCGTCGGCTCGTCCAGCACCAGGAAGTTGGGCGGGTCGAAGAGCATCCTGGCCAGCACCAGGCGTGAGCGCTCGCCTCCGGAGAGGCTGCGCACCATCTTGTCGACGTCGTCGCCGGAGAACTGGAAGGCCCCGAGGAGGTTCCGCAGCACGCCGAGCCCCTCCTGGGGGAAGTCTTTCTGGAGCTGCTCGACCACCGTCAGCGACGGGTCCAGGAGCTCCAGCGACTGCTGCGCGAAGTAGCCGAGCTTCAGGGCGGCGCCGAGGCGCACCGATCCCTCGTCCGGCGCCACCGCGCCGGCCACCATCTTCAGCAGCGTCGTCTTGCCGGCGCCGTTCTGCCCCATCACGCACCAGCGCTCGCCGCGCCGCACCAGGAAGTCGAAGCCCTGGTAGATCCGGCGCCGCCCGTAGCTCTTGCCGACGCCCTCCAGGATCGCCACGTCGTCGCCGGAGCGGGGCGGCTTGCGGAAGTCGAACTTCACGATCCGCCGCCGCCGGGGCGGCTCGACCGTCTCGATCTTCTCCAGCTTCTTCACCCGGCTCTGCACCTGAGCGGCCTTGGCGGCGTGGGCCGAGAAGCGCTCGATGAAGCGCTGCTCCTTGGCGAACATGGCCTGCTGGCGCGCGTAGGCGGCTTCCCGCTGGGTCTCGCGCAGGGCGCGCTCGCGCTCGTAGAAGTCGTAGTCGCCGGAGTAGGTCACCAGCTCGCCGCCGTCCACCTCGACGATCTTGGTGACGATGCGGTTCAGGAAGTCCCGGTCGTGCGAGGTCATCAGCAGCGACCCGGGCATCCCCGAGAGGTATCCCTCCAGCCAGATGATCGACTCGATGTCGAGGTGGTTCGTCGGCTCGTCCATCAGCAGGACGTCGGGGCGGCCGAGCAGCACCTTGGCCATGGCCACCCGCATCTTCCAGCCGCCGGAGAGGCGCCCCACGTCGGCGTCGACCGTCTCGTCGTCGAAGCCGAGACCGTGCAGCACCTCGCGGGCGCGCGCCTCGATCTCGTAGCCGCCGCGCTGCTGGTACTCGTGCTGGACCTCGCCGAAGCGCTCCAGCACCGCCTCCATCTCGCCGGCGCGCTCCGGATCCCCCAGCGCGTGCTCCAGCTGCGCCAGCTCGTGGTGGAGATCCCCCAGCCGGCCGCTGCCGGCGATGGCCTCCTCCAGCACGCTGCGCCCGGACATCTCGCCGACGTCCTGTCGGAAGTAGCCGATCGAGACCCGCTTGGGGACCGCCACGTCGCCGTCGTCCGCCAGCTCCTCGCCGGTGATCATCCGGAAGATCGTGGTCTTGCCGGCGCCGTTGGGGCCCACCAGCCCGACCTTCTCCCCGGGGTTGAGCTGGAACGAGGCGTCCAGGAAGAGCACCTGCCGGCCGTACTGCTTCTGGACCTTGGAGAACGCGATCACGGGGCGCGGACCATAGCATCCGGCACAATCGCTTCGCGATGACCGACCTGGTGCACGACGAGCCGTTCCGCGTACGCGCCGGCGAGATCGGCCCGGGCGGCCTGCTGCGTCTCCCGGCGCTCTGCGACTGGTTGCAGGAGGCGGCCGGCAACCACGCGGTGGAGCTCGGCTACGGTTCCGACAAGCTGCTCGCCGAGGGGCTCACCTGGGTGCTGTCGCGCCTCAGCCTGCGCGTGTTCCGGCTGCCGCGCTGGCGCGAGCGAGCCACGCTCACCACCTGGCCCTCCGGGGCGCGCCGGCTCTGGGCGCTGCGTGAGTTCCGGCTGACCGGCGAGGGGGACGACCCGCTGGCCCTGGCGACGAGCGGCTGGCTGATCGTCAAGGTGGCGACCAAGCGCCCGTCGCGCCTCCCCGCCGAGGTGCACGAGCTGGCACGCCGGGCGCCGGCGCGGATCCTGGAGGATCCCTTCGAGGAGCTACCGCTTCCACCCGGCCAGGAGCAGGGCCCGTCCTTCCGCGTGGGCCGCTACGACCTCGACCTCAACGCCCACGCCAACAACGTCTCGATCCTGCGCTGGCTGCTGGAGGCGCTGCCAGCGGCCGCCGAAGCGCCGTTCACGCTCGAGGCCGAGTTCCGTGGCGAGTGCTTCGAGGGGGACGTCCTGCTCTCCCGCCGCGACGGCTCCTGCGCCGCGCTGTTCCGCCAGGCCGACGGCCGCGAAGTGGCCCGGGCGGTCTACAGCCCGAAGCCGGTTTCGGCGAGGATGTAGTCCACGACCGCCGGCAGGCTGCCTGTCCGGTCGTAGACCTCGAGCTGGCGGTCCGCTCCGGTGCCGCGCCGCAGGATCTCGTGCACGTACTCCACTTCCTTGCGCGAGCCGAGCTCGTCGAGCACGTCATCCACGAACTCCAGCAGCTCGCCCATGAGGCTGGGGAACGGGACCTCCGCCTTCTTGCCGAAATCGATCAGCTTCCCCTCGACGCCGAAGCGCGCGGCGCGGCTCTTGTTCTCGCTGATCAGGGCGCGGCTGTAGGTGCGGTAGGAGAGGTTCCGGTCGTAGAGCTTCCAGAGCTTGACGGTGATCGCCTGGAAGAGCGCGGCGATGCAGACCGTCTCGTCGACGCGCATCGGGATGTCGCAGATGCGGTATTCCAGCGTCGGGAAGAAGGGGTGCGGCCGCACGTCCCACCAGATCTTTTTGCCGTTGTCGATGCAGCCAGTCATCACCAGCGTCTGCACGTAGCTGTCGTAGTCGGCCCAGGAGAAGAAGAAGTCGGGGATGCCGGTGCGCGGGAAGCGGTCGAAGACCTTGGCGCGGTAGCTCTTCCAGCCGGTGCGCTCGCCGCACCAGAACGGCGAGTTGGTGGAGAGCGCGAAGATGTGCGGCAGGAAGTAGCGCGAGGCGTTCAGCAGCGCGATGCGCACGTCGTCGTTCTCGACCGCCACGTGCACGTGCAGGCCGAAGATGAGGTTGGCGCGCGCCACCATGCCGAGGTCGTAGAGGATCTGCTCGTAGCGCGGGTTGGGCGTGATCGGGATCGAGGACCAGTGGCTGAAGGGATGGGTGCCGGCGGCGGCGATGGCCAGGCCGTTGTCGCTGGCCAGCCGCAGGATCTCGCGGCGCAGCGCCACCACGTCCTCGCGGGCGGCGGCGATGTCGCGGCAGATGCCGGTGCCGACCTCCACCACCGACTGGTGCATCTCCTTCTTGATCCGGTCCTTCAGGCGCGTCTCCCCCTCGGCGAACATCTCCTGGATGTGCGCCTTCAGGGCCCGCGTCTCGGGGTCGATGATCTGGAACTCTTCCTCGATCCCGAGCGTGAAGGACGGCTTGAAGCCCATGTGTGCCGGTGATCCTACCGCCCGGCCGGGTCGACCGGGATCTCGAAGAAGAACGTGGTGCCGCCGCCGGTCTCGGTCGTGAAGCCGATCGTGCCCCCCATGCCCTCCACCAGCCCCTTGGCGATCGACAGGCCCAGCCCGGAGCCCCCCTTCTTCGGTCCCGCCTGCGCCTGAGAGAAGCGCTCGAAGATGCGGTGGCGGAAGTCTTCCGGGATGCCGGGGCCCTGGTCGGCCACCGCGATGCGCACCCGCCGGTCCAGGAGCGTCGCCGTCACCGTGACCGCGCCGCCCTTGGGAGAGAACTTCACCGCGTTGGAGAGGAGGTTGGTGGCCACCTGCACCAGGCGGTCGGCGTCGACGGTGACCTGCGCCTGCGGCACCGGCTGCGCCAGCTCCAGCGACACGCCGTGCTGCGAGGCGTAGGCGCGGTTCACCTCCACCGCCGAGGTCAGGAGCGGCAGCAGCTCCTGCGGCCGCAGGTCGAAGGCCAGCTTGCCGCTCTCGATCCTCTCGACGTCCAGCAGGTCGTCGATCAGGCGCCCCAGCCGCTCGCTGGAGCGGTGCGCCATGGCCACCAGCTCCTTGGCCTTCGGCGGCAGCGTGCCGAGCGTCTCTCCGGAGATCACCTCCAGCGTGCCGCGGATGGCGGTCAGCGGGGCCCGCAGCTCGTGCGACACCATCGAGACGAACTCGCTCTTGCGGGCGTCCAGCGCCCGGATCTCCTCGGTGCGCTCGTCGACCAGCCGTTCCAGAGTCACCGTGCGCCGCCGCACCCGCGCCAGCCGCAGCTCGTGGCCCGCCGCCACCAGGCCGGTCACCAGCACCGCCAGCGCCGCCAGCAGCCAGGGGCGCAGCCACCAGGGCGTCGGCACCGAGACTTCCAGCGTGGCCGGGGTGCGCGCCCAGACGCCGTCGGAGTTGGCGGCCAGCACCTGGAAGGTGAAGCGCCCGGCCGGCAGGTTCGTGTAGCGCACCTCGCGCTGGTTGGTGACCGGCGACCAGTCGGCGTCGAAGCCGTCCAGGCGGGTGCGGAAGAGCACCTGTCCCGGCTCGCGGTAGGTCAGCGCCGCGTAGCGGAACGTCACCGAGGCGGTGCCTTGCGCCAGGTCGAGGTGCGGCAGGCCGTGGAAGCGGTGGCCGTCGGCCTCCACCTCGGTCACGAAGACGGCCGGCGGCGTGGAGTTCACGCGGTCGGCGTCCGGGTGGTAGACGACTGGCCCGGCCGGAGTGCCCCACCAGAGCCGCCCCTGGCCGTCCCGGAAGCCGGTGCGGTTCAGGATCTCGGAGGACGGCAGCTCGTCGCGGCCGGCGACGCGGAAGCGCTCGCCGTCGAAGCGGGAGAGCCCGCGGCCGCTGCCCACCCAGACGGCGCCGTCGGCGGCGATCGCCAGCGCGGTCAGCGAGGTGGTGGACAGCCCGTCGCCCGCCCCGAAGCGGCGCCAGGCGGCGCGCTCGGTGAGCGCGGCCTCGATGTCGCGCCCCGGCTTCAGGAGCGCCAGGCCGCCGTCGCCGGCGAACCAGAGGCGCCCCTGGTTGTCGGCGGCGACCTTGAAGATGCGCCCCTCCGGGATCCCGAACGGTGAGGGGGCCAGCGGGAGCACGCGGCCGTTGGCGATGAGCGAGACGCCGCGTCCGACGCCGGCCCAGAGGCGGCCGTCCGGCGTGACGCCGAGCGACTCCACCACCTCCGGCGGCAGCCCCTCCACCTTGCCGAAGCTGCCGTCGGGGCGGCGCCGCAGGAGCCCCGAGGAGGTCCCGACGTAGAGCGTCCCGTCGTCGGTCTCGGCCAGCGCGGTGACGAACGCGCCGGCGAGCTCGTCGCGCCCCAGCAGCGTCGTGAAGCGGGCCGCGCCCCGGGGGCGCGCGGCCAGCGTGGAGGTGCCGGCCAGGAGCGTCCCCTGCCGGTCGACCAGCAGGGTGCGCACGCGCTCGTCGCCGAGCCCGTCGGCGACGCCGAAGGCGCGCATCACGCCGTCCCTCTCGAGGCGCACCAGCCCCTTGCCGAAGGAGCCGATCCAGAGCGCGCCGTCCTCCTCGGCGAAGCTGCTGGGCACGCCTCCCGGCCAGCCGGTTCCCTTCGGGTAAGACGCGAAGCGCTCGCCGGCCAGCTGCACCACGCCGCCTCCGTGGGTGGCGATCCAGAGCGACCCCTCGCGGTCGACGAAGAGGCCGGTCACCAGGCCGTTGGGGAGGCCGCTCTCCTCGCCGTAGCGCCGCACCGCGGTGTCGGGGCCGGTGAGGCGCACCTTGACCACCCCGCGTCCGTAGAGGCCGATCCAGAGCGTGTCCCCCTCGAAGGCCAGGCTGGAGCTGGAGAAGCGGCTGTCGGGCCCGTGCTCCAGCAACGAGAAGCGCCCCGAGGCCTCGTCCAGCCGCGCCACTCCGCCGGACGTGGCCGCGAAGAGCACGCCGGACGGCGAGACCTTCACGTCGAAGACGCCCAGGTCCGGGAGCCCCTCCTCCAGGCCGAAGCGGGTGACCCGCGAGCCCTCGACGCGCAGCACGCCGCCGCCGCGGGTGCCGACGATCAGGCGCCCCTTGCCGTCCCGGGCGGCGCACCAGGGGGAGGCGGCCGGGAGCTCGACGCCGCTGCGCAGCGTCGTCTCCACGCCGACCGCTCCGATGCGCGCCAGGCCGCCGTCGCGCACGGCGACCCAGGCGCCGTTGGCGTCCGGCACCACCGCCAGCGCCATGGCCCCCGGCAGCCCGTCGCGCACCCCGAAGACGCGCGGCGGCCGGTCCTTGGTGATCTCCCCCGACTCCCCCGGCTCCAGCACCGCCACGCCGTTGTTGGTGGCCAGCCAGAGGCGGCCCCCTTCGTCCGGCACCACCGCGCGCACGTCGTCGCCGGGCAGCCCGTCGGCCAGCGTCCAGGCCTCCAGCCGCTCGCCGTCGTAGCGGGCCAGGCCGCCGAAGGTGCCGATCCAGAGGTAGCCCTGGCGGTCCTGGGCGACGGTGTAGGTGAAGGAGTGGGGCAGCCCCTCGCGCGAGGTCAGGGTGCGGAAGGAGTAGACCTGCGCCGCCGCGCCCGAGGCGTGGAGGAGCAGCGCCAGGAACGGAGCGAGGGAACGGCCTGCGGCTACTTCGCCACTCCGAGCGTGCGCGGCCAGGCGCCGGTGGACTCGAACGGGCGTGGGGTCCGCACCCGCTCCATCAGGAACTCGGACATCGCCCGCACGATCCAGTCGAAGTTCTCCTCGCCCACCGAGTGCAGGTCGGCGTCGGGAGCGCAGTTCATGAAGTCGATGGCGATGGGCACGCCGTCGCGCACCGCGAACTCCACGGTGTTCAGGTCGTAGCCGAGCGCCTCGCAGAGCGCCAGGGCGTCACGGACGACCCGGGCCTCCATCTCCGCCGGCACCGCCTTGCCGCGCACCGCCTCGTAGCGCAGGTGGTGCGGCTCCTTGGGCGCATACGGCATGATCTTCACCCGCGAGCGGCCGACCACGTAGCAGCGGTAGTAGTCCTCGAACTCGATCGCCTCCTGGGCCATCATCACCAGGTCGCGCGTCTTGTCGTAGGCGGCGAAGAACTCCTCGCGGTCGTGGACCTTGTAGACGTCCTTCCAGCCGCCGCCGTAGGCCGGCTTCATGAAGATCGGGAAGCCGAGGTAGGTGAAGACCTGCTCCCAGTCGACCAGCACCAGGTTGCGGAAGGACTTCTCGGTGGTGTTCGGCGGGTGCTCCTTGTGCGGCAGCAGGGCGGTGCGCGGCACCGCCACCCCGACCGACTGGGCCACCAGGTTGTCGAAGAACTTGTCGTCGGCGGACCACCAGAACGGATTGTTGACGATCTGCGTCCCCCGGGCGGCGGCGCACTTGAGGTAGGTGCGGTAGAAGGGCACCTCGTGGCTGATGCGGTCGAGGATGACCGCGTAGTCGTAGGCCTGCTCCTGCTGGACGTGGCCGATCGAAACCGGGACGCTCTCGATCGCCTCGCCGGACGCCTTGGCGAGCGTGTTGATCTCGTTCATGAGCGCCCAGGGGAAGGTGTCCTCCATCCCGAAGAGGAGCCCGATCTTCTTTGACATCTACTCCACCTTATCGAATTAGAGCTAGAAAGAGGCGCGGATGCTAGCAGACTAGAATCCCGCCCCTATTGAGGTGAGCATGCGACGAATCACGACCCTGTTGGCGTTGCTCCTGACCGTCCTGCCGGCGCTCGCGCAGGAGGTGAAGGTCGAGGAGCACACGCTCGAGAACGGAATGCGCCTCCTGCTGGTGCCGCGCCACGACGAGCCCACCGTGGCCGGCGGGTGGGTGGCCCACGTCGGGAGCGCCAACGAGCGCCCCGGCATCACCGGCATCAGCCACCTCTTCGAGCACATGATGTTCAAGGGGACGCCGGTGATCGGCCTGAAGGACCCCAAGGACTACGAGAAGGACCTTCAGATCCTGGCCGAGCAGGAGCGCATCCGCGGCGACATGCGCGCCGAGGAGGCCAAGATGCGGGTCGCCTTCCGCCGCGGCGACATCGACGACCTGGCCAAGCCGGAGAACAAGACCGCCCGCTACGTGGAGCTGGAGAAGGAGTTCGACAAGCTGGTCGCCGCCGAGCGCGAGCTGATCGCCAAGAACGCCTTCTCGCAGATCTACACCAAGCAGGGAGGCTCCGGGCAGAACGCCTTCACCAACACCGACATCACCGGCTACTTCGTGACCGTCCCCAAGAACCGGCTGGAGCTCTGGTTCTGGATGGAGGCCGACCGGCTCATCCGTCCGGTCTTCCGCGAGTTCTACTCCGAGCGCGACGTGGTCTTCGAGGAGCGGCGCCTGCGGACGGAATCCACTCCGACCGGAAGGCTGGACGAAGCGTTCGAGGGGATCTTCTGGCAGGGGCACCCGTACTCCTGGCCGGTCGTCGGCTACCCCTCCGACATCCCGGCCATCACCAAGGCGCAGGCCGACGACTACTACAGCCTCTTCTACGCTCCCAACAACCTGACGGTGATCCTGGTCGGCGACTTCGACTCCAAGGATGCGGTGGCGCTGGCCCAGCGCTACCTGGGGCGCCTCCAGCGCGGCAAGACGCCGCCGCCGGAGATGACCACGCTGGCGCCCAAGTGGGAGGCCGAGGTCCGCTTCTACGGCGAGGCCGAGACGAACCCGCAGGTCGACATCATGTGGCACACCGTCGGCTTCCAGCACAAGGACTCCTATCCGCTCTCGGTGCTGGGCGACGTCCTGAACGGCCGCACCGGCAGGCTCTTCAAGGGGCTGGTGGACCTCAAGCCGGCCGACCGCGCCCTGGCCACCCAGGCGCGCGGCACCCAGCAGTCGCGCAAGTACGGCGGCCTCTTCGACATCACCGCCGAGGTGAAGGAGGGCAAGACGCCGGAAGAGGTGGAGCGTGCGATCTACGCCGAGCTCGACCGGATCAAGACCGAGGGCGTGCCCGACCGCGAGCTGCAGAAGGTGAAGAACAACTCGGCGGCCGGCGCCTTCCGCCGCCTCTCCAACAACAACGCCATCATGTTCCAGCTCATCTCCAACGACGGCCTGGGCGACTGGCACGAGATGAACGAGGGGCCGAAGAAGATCCAGGCGGTCACCTCGGCCGACATCCAGCGGGTGGCGAAGGCCTACCTGGTGAAGGAGAACCGCGCCGTCGCGGTCTACACCCGCAAGGGGGGCTCGCAGCCCGACGACCCGGCGCTGGCCGGCGTGCCGGCCGAGATGCGCCCGCGCCTGAAGTCGCAGCTGGCGCAGATCGCCGCCTCGACCGACGCGGCCAAGCTCAAGGAGAACATCCAGCGCATGGAGTCGCAGGCGGGGAACGCCCCGCCGCAGATGAAGTCGGTGATCGAGCTGATGCTGGCCAAGGCGCGCGAGCGGCTGGCGCAGCTCGAGAAGAAGTAGGTGGCGGCCATGAAGACGACACAGGCGACCGCGACAGCGATCCTTTCGGTCCTGCTGGCCGTGCCTGGCGGGCTCTCCGCCCAGACCATCCCCGATCACCCCGACAAGCTGACCTACAAGGAGTTCTCCTACAAGCCTCCCACCGCCAAGGAGTACCGGCACGTCCTGAAGGCCGGGCCGGTCGCCTACGTGGCCGAGGACCACGAGCTGCCGCTGGTGAGCGTGACGGTCACGCTGCGCGGCGGCACTCACCAGAACCCCGAGGGCAAGGAAGGGCTGGCCGAGCTGACCGGCTACCTGCTGGCGCGCGGCGGCACCAAGACGCGCACCGCCGAGGAGCTCGAGGAGGAGCTGGCCTTCCTGGCCGCCAACCTCGCCTCCGGCTACGGCGACGACCGCGCCACCGTGTCGCTGAACCTCCTCTCCAAGGACCTCGACGCCGGGCTGAAGATCCTGCGCGAGGTGATGACCGAGCCGCGCTTCCAGGAGGACAAGCTGGCGCTCCGCAAGGAGCAGATCCTCGCCGACATGAAGACCCGGAACGACGACTCCGCCGACATCGAGGCGCGCGAGCGGGCGTTCCTGGCCTACGGCGAGGGATACGCGTTCAACCGCTACATCACCAGGGCCTCGCTCGACTCCATCAAGCGCGACGAGCTGGTGGCCTTCCACCAGCGCTGGTTCGACCCCAAGGGGATGATCGTGGCGATCTCCGGCGACGTGAAGAGCGACGTGGCGCTGCGCAAGCTGGAGGAGACCTTCTCCAGGTGGCCGCTGAAGCCGCAGACCGCGCCGCCGCTGCCCAAGCCGAGCCACAAGATGCCGCCCGGCCTCTACATCGTCGACAAGGACGTCAACCAGGGGCGCGTCTCGGTGATGCTGCCGGGGCTCGTCCGCACCGACCCCGACTACTTCGCCGCCGAGCTGATGAACGACGCCCTGGGCGGCGGCGGCTTCAGCAGCCGCATCGTGAACCGGGTGCGCTCCGACGAGGGGCTGGCCTACTCGGCCGGCTCCACGCTGGCCGGCGGCGTCTGGTTCCCCGGCATCTACCGCGCCAGCTTCCAGTCGAAGGTGCGCACCTGCGCCTACGCCACCCAGATCGTGCTCGAGGAGATGAAGAAGTTCATCGACGGCGGCGGCACCGACTCCGAGCTGGAGACCTCCAAGGCGCGCTACATCGAGACGCTGCCGCGGCGCTTCGGCACCAAGGCGCAGACGCTGGGGGTGCTGGTGGACGAGGAGTACACCGGCCGCTACCAGACCGACCCGAACTACTTCGCGAACTACCGCGCCAACGTGCAGAAGGTGACCAAGGCCGACGTCAGCCGTGCCGCGGCGCGCCTCCTGAAGGGCACGCCGACGATCCTGGTGGTCGGCAAGAAGGAGGACCTTCTGAACCCCGACCCCAAGCACCCGGTGAAATACCCCGAGCTGGCCGGCGGCAAGGTGGTGGACGTGCCATTGCGCGACCCCTTCACCATGAAGCCGGTCGCTCCGGCAACAAAGTAGCTCCGGCGACGTAGGATCACGCCGCCCGGTGTCAGGACGGGATGGGGCACCCCTTCGGGGTTCCCCCGGCCCCTCCGCCGGGCGGCTTTTCCTTTTTCAGGAGGGCTCATGCGCCGCAACGTCCTCATCCTTCTGCTGGCTGCGCCTCTCATCGCCGCCGGGCCGCCGAAGAAGCAGCTCACGCTGGAGCGCATCACCGGCGACCCGCCGCTGGTGCCGCGCGGCGCCACCCAGACCTCCTGGAGGGACGCCGGGCACTACACCTTCCTGCTGCAGGAAGGCAAGGACGCCAAGGCAGCGCTCTACCAGGTGGACGCGGCCACCGGTAAGAAGGACGTGCTGCTGACCGCGCCGGCGCTGCCCGACGGCAAGACCGTCTCGCTGACCGGAGCCCAGTGGAGCCGCGACGGCCAGTCGCTCCTCCTCTCCGACCACAACGACCTCTTCTGGTACGACGCCCAGGGCAAGGCGCTGAAACGGCTCACCGAGGACCGCGAGGAGGAGGAGCTGCCGGCCATCTCCCCCGACGGCTCGCGGGTGGCGTTCGTGCGGGCCAACGACCTCTGGACGGTGGAGACCGCCACCGGCAAGCTGGCCCGCCTCACCACCAGCGGTGCCGACCACGTCCTCAACGGCAAGCTCGACTGGGTCTACGAGGAGGAGCTGGCGAACCGCCGGAGCGGCCGTGCCTACGAGTGGTCGCCCGACTCCTCGGCGCTGGTCTACCTGCGCCTGGACGAGAGCCACGTGCCGGAGTACCCGATCGTCGACTTCCTGCCCACGAACGGGAAGCTCCAGCCGCAGCGCTACCCGAAGTCGGGCGACCCGAACGCGGTGCCCTCGGTGCACATCGTGGACGTCACCGGCACCGAGACCGGCTCGCTGGCGGTGGCGCCCGACGGCTACGTCGCCCCGGAGATGAGCTGGACCGCCGACGGCAAGAGCGCCTGCGTGCTGCTCCTGAACCGGGCCCAGACCGAGGTCAACGCGGTGCTGATCCCGCGCGGCGGCGCCAGCCTCACCACCCTGAGGGTGCTCCTCACCGAGAAGGACCCGGCCTGGATCAACTCGATCCTGCCGCCGCACTTCCTGAAGGACGGCTCCGGCTTCCTCTGGCGCTCGGAGCGGAGCGGCTTCCTCCACCTCTACCGCTACGGCATGGACGGGGCGCTGAAGAACGCGGTCACCAGCGGCGACTGGATGATCGACGACGAGCCGCAGGTGGACGAGGCGGGCGGCTTCGTCTACCTGGTCGGCACCGAGAAGGACCCGCGCCAGCGGCACCTCTACCGGGTGAAGCTGGACGGCTCCGGCTTCACCCGGCTCAGCCAGGGGCGCGGGCAGCACGAGCTGGAGCTGGCGCCGGGCGGCGCGCACTACGTGGACCGCTTCTCGGACATCGACACCCCGCCGCGCCTCCAGCTCTGCAGCGCCGACGGCAAGCCGGTGGCGATGGTGGACGAGCCCAGGAGCGAGCTCGCCGACTACGCGATGCCGGTCACCGAGCTCTCCTCCTTCAAGGGGAAGGACGGCACGCTCTTCTACACCCGCCTGGTGAAGCCGCCCGACTTCAACCCGGCCAGGAAGTACCCGGTAGTGGTCTACGTCTACGGCGGGCCGCACGCCCAGGTGGTGCGCGACCGCTGGGGCGCGACCTCGATGCTGGACTACCTGCTGGCCTCGCGCGGCTACCTGGTCTGGTCGATCGACAACCGCGGCTCCTGGGGGCGCGGCCACGCCTTCGAGACGCCGCTCCTCAAGCGCATGGGCAAGCAGGAGCTCGAGGACCAGCTGGAGGGGATCGCCGAGGTCAAGAAGCTGAAGTACGTGGACCCGTCACGCATCGGCATCAGCGGCTGGTCCTACGGCGGCTACCTGACGCTCTACGCCGCCACCCATGCCGGGGCCACCTTCAAGTGCGCGGTGGCCGGAGCGCCGGTGGTGGACTGGAAGTTCTACGACTCCATCTACACCGAGCGCTACATGAAGCGCCCCAAGGACAACCCCGAGGGCTACAAGAGCTCCTCGCCGCTGGAGGCCGCCGGGAGCCTGGGCACCAAGCTGCTGATCCTGCACGGCACCTCCGACGACAACGTGCACATGCAGAACACCATCGCCTTCACCGACGCCCTGATGCGGGCGCAGAAGGACTTCACCTTCGTGCCGTTGCCGCGCCAGAAGCACGGGCCGCGCGACCCGGCGGCCCGGCAATACGTCAACCGCCGCATCCTCGATTTCTTCGACAGGAACCTCTGATGACCGGGGTGCTGCTGGCCGTCTTCGCGGCGGCGGTGTCGTCGAGCCCGGCGCCGCCCGCCAGGGTCAAGCCGAGGCTCACCATGCCGCCGCTGCAGGCCAGGCTCCGCACGCTGCCCAACGGCCTCAAGGTCGTCAGCCTGGCGGACGCCTCGAGCCCGACGGTGAGCGTGCAGGTCTACTACCAGGTCGGCTCGGTGGACGACCCCGACCAGCGGAGCGGGTTCGCCCATCTCTTCGAGCACCTCATGTTCAAGGCGACCAAGAACATGAAGTCCGAGATGATGGACCGCCTCACCGAGGACGTCGGCGGCTTCAACAACGCCTCCACCGGCGACGACGTCACCCGCTACTACGAGGTGGTGCCGGCCCACTACCTGGAGACGCTGCTCTGGGCCGAGGCCGACCGGATGGCGACGCTGCAGGTGGACGAGGCGGCCTTCAAGTCCGAGCGCGACGTGGTGAAGGAGGAGTTCCGCTCGCGGGTGCTGGCGCCGCCGTACGGGAAGCTGTTCTACGCCATGGAGACCCGCTCCTTCACGGTCCACCCTTACCGCCGTCCCGGCATCGGCAGCATCGAGGACCTCGACGCGGCGACGCTGGAGGACGTGCGCGCCTTCCACCGGACGTTCTACCGTCCCGACAACGCGACGCTGATCGTGGTCGGCGACTTCGACCCGGCCAAGCTGGACGAGTGGGTGGACCGCTACTTCAGCAAGGTGCCCAAGCCCGACCTGCCGCTGCCGCGGGTGACCGCGGTCGAGCCGCCGCGCGAAGGGGAGAAGCGCTTCAGCGAGACCGGCGCCAACGTGCCGCTGCCGGCGGTGCTGGTCACCTACCTGGTCCCGCCGGTCACCCACCCCGACGCCGAGCCGCTGCGCGTGCTGGAGGCGCTGCTGGCCTCCGGCGACTCCTCGCGGCTTCACCGGACGCTGGTGTACGAGAAGCAGCTCGCCTCGCGGGTGGCCGCCGGGGCCGACCTGCGGCTGCAGCCGGGCCTCTTCTACGCGTTCGGCATCGCCGCCTCCGGGCACGGCGCCGACGAGGTCGAGAAGGGGCTCCTGGCCGAGCTGGAGAGGATGAAGCAGACCCCGGTGACCGCCCAGGAGCTGGAGAAGGCGAAGAACCAGCTGCTCCACGACCTGCTGGCGCAGCGCGAGACCGCGAGCGGCAAGGCGCGGGCGCTGGCCGAGGCGGTGGTCTTCTACGGCGACGCCGACCGCGCCAACACCGACCTGGCGCGCCTGCAAGCGGTGAGCGCCGCCGACGTGGCCCGGGTCGCCAGGCAGTACCTCACCGAGAAGAACCGAGTGGTCATCGGCTACGCGCAGGAGGCGTCGAAGTGAAGCGGCTGCTGCTCCTCCTCCTGGTCCCGGCCACCCTGCTGTCGCAGGAGACGCCGCCGGCGCCGGGGGCGCCGCGGCCGGTGGTGCTGCCGAAGCCCGCCGAGAAGACGCTCGCCAACGGCCTGCGGGTGGTAGTCGCGCCGCGCCGCAACGTGGCGCTGGTCTCGGCCACGGTGATGATCCAGACCGGCGCCGAAGCCGACCCGAAGGGCCGTGACGGGCTGGCCGACGTCACCGCGTCGCTCCTGACGCGCGGCGCCGGCACCCGCACCGCCCCGCAGCTCGCCGAGGCGATCGAGGCGCTCGGCGGCGGCCTCGAATCCGACGGCGGCTGGGACGCGTCCTCCGCTTCGGTGAACGTCCTGGCCACGAACCTGCCGGCGGCGCTGGCGATCCTGGCCGACGTGGTGCGGCGCCCCACGTTCGCCGCCCCGGAAGTCGAGCGGCTGCGCAAGGAGCGGCTGGACGACCTGACGCTGGCGCTCAAGCAGCCCGGCACCATGGCCGCCTGGGCCGCGCAGCGCCTCGTCTACGGTGACGCCCCCTACGCGCACCCGTCGGGCGGCACGCCCGATTCCGTTGGCCGCATCCGGCGCGAGGACGTCGTGGCCTTCCACCGGGCGCACTACGTCCCGAAGAACGCCGTGCTGGTGCTGACCGGCGACGTGGAGCGCGACCAGGCGTTCCGCGCCGCCGAGCGTGCCTTCGGGGGCTGGCAGGGCGGGGCGAAGCCCCGGCAGACCGCGGCCGCTCCGCCGGCCTCGCCGGCTCCGCGGGTGGTGGTGATCGACCGCGCCCAGTCGGGGCAGGCGGCGGTTGGGGTCGCGGCCCTGGGCATCCGGCGCGTCGACCCGGACTACCACCGCGGCAGCGTCGCGAACTCGGTGCTGAGCGGCTACTCCGGCCGGCTCAACCAGGAGATCCGGATCAAGCGCGGCCTCAGCTACGGTGCCGGCAGCTCCCTGGACGTGCGGCGCGAGCCGGGCCCCTTCTACGCCAGCGCGCAGACCAAGAACGAATCCGCCGCCGAGGTCGCCACGCTCCTCCTGGCGGAGCTGGAGCGCCTCGCCGCCGGAGAGCTGCCGGCCGACGAGCTCACGCCGCGGAAGGCCGTGCTGGTGGGCGGCTATTCGCGCGAGCTGGAGACCGCCGAGGGGCTGGCCGGCGAGCTGGCCTCGCTGGCGCTCTACGGCCTGCCGTTCGGCGAGATCGAGAAGACGATCCCGGCCATCGAGGCGGTGCAGGCGGACGAGGTGAGGGAGTTCGCGCGCAAGCGCCTGCCGCGCTCCAGGGCGAGCCTGGTGGTCGTCGGCGAGGGCGCCAAGTTCCTGCCGGCGCTCAAGGAGAAGTTCCCGAACCTGGAAGTGATCCCGGAGGCCGAGGTCGATTTCTCCAGCCCCACGCTCAGGAAGAAGTAGTCGGGGGAACCCTGGCTACGGTTCCCCCGCGCCCCCTCCGAGCGGGTGCGTAGCCATCGATCCGCTCAGTATCCTTTTCATCTGAGCTTCGTGTCGCGCCTCGTGGCGGGTCAGGAAGCGGAACCAGTCAAGCCCGTCGAAGCGGCCCAGCAGGAAGTGCGGGAAGAGGAACTTCGCGAACTTCTCCTCGCCAATCGTGTCGGCGAAGGCGAGGAGGTCGCGGCGTGAGGAGCGCAGGCCCTCCACCGCCTCCTGCGGGCGGATGTCGGCGGCGGCCTTCGGGCGCACCGGCTTGGGCGCCTCGATCTTGAAGGGCACGAAGGCGATGCCCATCGGCAGGCGGTAGTACCAGCAGAGGCGCGGGAGATTCACCCGCTCGCCGCGCCCCACCTTCACCAGCCCCTTCACCAGCTTCGACTCGGCGGTGCGCAGGTGGTCGATCACCTCGGCAGCGCACCAGCCGCCGGTGGTGGGCACCCTCAGGAGCTCGGCGTCGGAGCGCCCCTCGGCCAGCCCGTAGATGCGCTCGCGCACCGCGTTCATCCCTGCGCGCGCCTGCCGCAGCTCTTCGATACGTGACATGGGCGCGGATGCTACCCCGTGGAAGAATCGGATCGTTGAGGGGGAGAGCGGCGGTCCTGATGGCGCTGGTCGCGACCGGCGCGCTCGTCTCCTGGCCCGGTCTGGCGATCGGCCGCTTCCTCTACCCCGACGAGGCCGTCTACGCGGTGGTGGCGCAGCGCTGGAGCGAGGGGGCGCTGCCCTACCGCGACGCCTTCGACCACAAGCCGCCGCTCGTCTATGCGCTCTTCCGCGTCGGGCTGGCGCTGGCCGGCGGCTCGCTCTGGGGCGTGCGGCTCCTCTTCGCGCTGATCGCGGTCCTCACCGGCTGGGTGGTCGCCGAGCTGGTGGTACGCCTCCGCGGCCCGACGAGCTGGCTGCCGGCGGGCGCGGCCGGGGTGCTGGCGGTCGGCTCCTTCTATGCGTCGGCGACCGGCTGGGGCGCCGCCAACACCGAGTTCCCGATGCAGCTCTTCTGCGCGCTCGCGCTGCTGCTGCTCCTCCGGCGCAGCGGGTGGGCGGACCTGGCCGCCGGCCTCTGCGCGGGCCTGGCGCTCCTGGCCAAGCCGATCTGCCTGCCGGTGCTGGCGGCGTTCCTGGTGCTCACCGGTCTCGACCCGCGCAGGGTCGCCCGCTGGAGCGCGGGATGCCTGCTGGCGATCGCGCCCTTCGGGCTCTACTTCTGGGCGAAGGGGGCGCTGCCGGCGGCGTGGGAGGCGATCGTCACCTACAACGCCGTCTACCGCCGCACCGGCTCAATCCCTTTGCTGGAGCGCGCCGGTGTCGCCGCCCGGCGGCTGGGGGAGGGGCTCCCGGCGCTCCTGCCCGGATCGGCGATCCTGGCGGTCCTGGCCCGCCGCGTCGGCCGACCGGCGCTGCTGGCGCTCTGCTGGTGCGCGCTGGGGGCGCTGGCGGTCCTCCTGACCGGCCGCTTCTACCCGCACTACCTGCATCAGCTGGCGGTCCCGCTCTGCCTGGCGACCGGGCTGGCGCTGGACGCGCTGGCCCCGCGTCCGCGCCTGGCCCTGGTGGCGCTGCTGGCGATCCTTTGTGCTCCAACGATCGTGGGCACCGAGTGGCAGCTCCGCTACTTCCGCTTCAACCCCAAGGCGCTCTGGCCGGAGGAGGCGGCCCGGGAGGTGGCCGAGCGCACCGGCGCCGGCGAGCCGATCCTGGTGATCGGCTCCCAGCCGGAGATCCACTTCCTGGCGCGCCGCCCGCCGGTCAGCCGCTTCTTCTTCCGCATCTACTACTACGGCCCCAGCGACTTTGCACGGCGGGCGCGGCAGGAGCTGCTGGAGGAAATCCGCCGCCGCCCGCCGCGCGCGGTGGTGATCGCCACCGACGACGCCGCGCCGGAAGCGCCGCGCACCGGCACCCAGGAGTGGGAGCTCTTCTGGAGGCCGCAGGTGGGTGCGCTCTTCGGCGGCTACCACGCGAAGACTTCGCGATACTACGTGCTCCTCGTCGCACCGACGCCGCCAGGAGGTCCCCGATGAGATCGACGCTCGCCCTGCTCGCCTTGCTCGCTTTGACCGCGCTGCCGCTCGCCGCCCAGCCGCTGAACGTCCGCTGCGGGACGCTCCTCGACCCGGCGACGCGGACCGCGAAGAGGAACGTCACCCTGCACCTGGTTGACGGGGTTGTGGCCGCCGCGCCGTCCCGGGACGCGCGGGCGCTCGACCTCTCCGGCAAGACCTGCCTGCCAGGGCTGATCGACGCCCACACCCACCTGCTGCTGCAGGGGGACGCCACCGCCGTCGAGTACGACGAGCAGGTGCTCAAGGAGTCGAACCCCTACCGCGCCCTGCGCGCGGCGGCGGCGGCGCGCATCGCGCTGGCGCACGGCTTCACGACCGTGCGCGACCTGGGGACGGAGGGGGCCGGCTTCGCCGACGTGGACCTCAAGCGCGCCTTCGAGAGGGGCATCCTCCCGGGGCCGCGGGTCTTCGCCTCCGGGCCGGCGATGAGCGTGACCGGCGGCTATCCTCTGCTCGGCTACTCCTGGGAACGGAAGATGCCGGACGGCGTCCTGAAGTGCGACGGAGTGGCCGACTGCCGGCGTGCGGTCCGCTTCCAGGTGGAGAACGGCGTCGACTGGATCAAGGTCTACGCCGACCGCTCCTACTACCACCCGGCCTCCGACCCGAAGGGGTGGGCGTCCATCCCGAACTTCACCCAGGAGGAGATGGATGCCGTCGTGGAGGAGGCGCACAAGCTGCGCAAGAGGGTGGCGGCGCACTCCATGACCCCGATGGGGCACCGGGTCGCCCTGGCGGCCGGGGTCGACTCGATCGAGCACGGCGACGTGCTGGACGAGGAGACGATCCGGACCATGGTCGCCAAGGGCGTGCCCTACTGCCCGACGATCACCGTCGCCGACTTCGTGAAGGGGCCGCGCTCCAAGACCAACCCGATCTGGGACGACCTCTGGCAGGCCTCGCGCGCCTCGTTCCAGGCGGCCTACAAGGCGGGGGTGCCGATCGCCTTCGGCACCGACGCCGGCGGCTTCGACTGGGACAAGCGCAACCAGTCCGAGGAGTTCGGCTTCATGGTCGCCTGGGGCATGACGCCCTGGGACGCGCTGCGCTCGGCGACGGTGGTGGCGGCCAAGCTGCTCGACCGCGCCGGGAAGCTCGGCTGCCTGGACCCCGGCTGCGTTGCCGACCTGGTCGCAGTCGACGGCGACCCGATCGCCGACGTCAAAGCGCTGCTGAGCGTCTCTACCGTGATCGCGAACGGGAAGGTCGTGACGTTGCCTTAGCGCGCCCACGGAGATTTGCCGCGGGCCCAACGCTCGCCGCAGGCGACGCGCTCTTGGCGGCGCCAGCCGCCCTTCCCAGCAAGGCCACTTCTTCGAAGTACTTGGCGAAGGCGATCATGCCGCCCGAGGCCTGCTCCCAGTCGTAGTTCTCGTTGGGGGCGTGGTAGCCGTGCTCCGGCAGCGAGAGGCCGAGGAAGACGACCGGCGCCGAGAGCACGTTCTCCATCGTCACCACCGCGCCGATGGAGCCCCCCTCGCGGACGAAGACCGGCTCCTTGCCGAAGGAGAACTTCATGGCCCGCCGCACCGCGTCGGCCAGCGGGCCGGTGGTGGTGCCGCGGTAGGGGTCGAGCCGCCCCTCGGGGTGCACCTCGACGTCCGGGTTCTTCGACTTCACGAACTTGGTGATGAGCTCCATGATCGAGGCGCCGGTCTGGTTCGGCACCAGGCGGCAGGAGACCTTCACCTCGGCGCGCGGCGGCACGATGGTCTTCACGCCGGGGCCGGTGTAGCCGCCCACCACGCCGTGCACCTCGAACGTCGGCTGCGCCCAGATCCGCTTCATGATGTCGAGCGGGTCCTTGGAGCGGATCGAATGGAAGAGGTGGTCCTTCTTGAAGCCCGCGACGGTGAAGCCGGAGCGGGCGAAATCGGCCAGCTCGGCCCTGGTGGGCGGGACCACGTCCTTGTAGAAGCCGGGGATCTTCACCTTGCCGGTGGTGGCGTCGAAGCACTCGGTGACCAGCTTCATCAGCTCGGCGATCGGGTTGCGGGCGGCGCCGCCGGTCACCCCGGAGTGCTGGTCGGTGGTGCCGGTCTCCAGCGTGAGCCTGAAGCCCTGGAGGCCGCGCAGCCCGGCCGGGCAGGCCGGCTTGCCGCGGGCCACCCAGATCGTGTCGGAGACGATGACCGAGTCGGTGGCCAGCGCCTTCTTCGCGCTGCTGATGCCGCGCTCGAAGTTGGGCGAGCCGATCTCCTCCTCCAGCTCCCAGAGGACGCGCACGTTGACCGGCACGCCGGCCTTCCGGGCGGCCTTGATGCCGAACAGGGCGGACAGCGCCGGCCCCTTGTCGTCGGTGGTGCCGCGCCCGAAATAGCGGTCCCCCTTCTTGGCGAAGACGAAGGGATCGGTATCCCAGGGCTCGGTCTCGCGCGAGGCCGGCTGCACGTCGAGGTGGTTGTAGACGGTCACGGTGGGGCGGTCCGGGTCGTGCCCCCAGGCTCCCTGCACGATCGGGTTGCCGGGCGTCTCGATGACGATCGGCTCGCCGCCGAAGTCCCGGATGGTCTTGCACGCCAGGCGAACCATCTCGCGGATCGCCGGTTTCTTGGTCGGGTCCACCGAAACGGTGGGCAGCTCGACGAAGCTCTCGAGGAGCTGCTCGAACTCCCCGCGGCTCTCCTGGGCGAAACGCTTGAGGACGTCCCTTTGCTGCGGCGTCATGCCGCCAGTGTACAGGAGCGGTCGGCGGCTCCTGCCGGGCCGGCGGCTACTCTTCCGGGCTCTCCGACCCGCTTCCCTGACCGGCGCGGCGCTCCTCGCGGAAGCGGCGGCGGCGGTGCATCCGCTCCTCCTCCTCCTTGTAGAGGTACTTGATGGAGCGCTTCTGCAGCAGCAGGTTCGGGGCGTTCTCGCGGTTCAGCTTGATGACGTCGCGGTCGTACCACTCGATCCAGCCGCGCAGCTCCTCGCCGTCCACCAGCAGGACCACCATCGGGGTCTTGGCCTGCATCTGCTTCTGGTAATAGAAGGCCTCGGCGTTGGTCTGCTCGGGGGGCACCGCCTTGCGCGACGGAGAGCGCGAGAGCCCCTGGTCCCGGCGGATCTCGGAGAAGGATGGGCGGATGAGCTTGCGCGGCGCAAGCTCGGACTCCGGCGAAGCGCCGGGAGGTTCGCCGCCGGTCGGCGGCCTCTTGGGAGCAGGCATGAGGGCTCCTTCCTGGGAGGAGGCGGATCGACGCCGGGAGGTTGAACGGAGTCTAGCCCAGGGTCAGGCCGCCGCCGGGGGCGGCGACGCCGGTGTGCGCTCGCCACCCGAGCCCATGCGGCGGGCAGCCTCGATGCCGCCTTCGAGCTCGTAGGCCACGCAGCACTTCAGGCGGCCGCAGATTCCGGTCAGCTTGGCGGGGTTCGGCTGGATCCCCTGGAGCTTGGCCATCTTGATGGTCACGGGGTGGAAGTTCTTGAGCCAGGTGGAGCAGCAGAGCGTCAGCCCGCAGGAGCCGATGCCGCCCATCAGGCGGGTTTCGTCGCGCACGCCGATGAGCCGCATGTCGACGCGCATCTGCAGCTCGTTGGCCAGCTCGCGGGCCAGGTCGCGGGTCTCCACCTTCTGGTCGGCGGTGAAGTAGACGAGCAGCTTCCGCCGGTCGAAGCCGGTGGCGCACTTGACGACGTTGATGTCCAGGCGGCGCGCGGCGGCGCCCTTCTCGGCCAGCTTCTTGGCGCGCTGCTGCAGCTCGACGCGCTCGGCGTAATCGGCGTACTCGGAGTCGGAAGCGAGCCGCAGGAAGCGCTTGGCCTTCTTGGAGGAGCAGGCTTTCGGGAGACCGGGGCTGGTGGTGGTCACCTCGGCGAACTCCGGGCCGCCGTCGGTCTCGACGATGATCCGCTCACCGCGCGACAGCCGGACCTCGCCGGCGAAGACGATGGTGGTCTTGCCGTCCTCGGCGTCCGCCAGGCGGGCGCCGACGTAGTTCCCGCCGGGATTCATGCTGGAGCCGAGGGAGCAGCCGGTACAACCCATGGGGGCGGGATTGTGGGTGCCGGGGCGGGTCAGGTCAAATCGGAGGATTCGCGCCGCTTTTCGCGCCAGCGCTCGTCCTTGCGCGCCACCTCGGCGGCCATCTCCGAGCGGCGCACCAGGAGCTTCGCCGCCAGGGCGTCGTCCGAGAGCGCCAGGATGCGGCAGGCGAGGTAGGCGGCGTTGAGCGCCCCGGCCGGGCCGACCGACAGCGTGGCCACCGGCACGCCGGGGGGCATCTGGACCGTGGACAGCAGCGCGTCGAAGCCGGACAGCGGCCCCGACGCCAGCGGGATGCCCAGTACCGGCCGGGTGGTGAGCGCGGCGACGGCCCCGGCCAGGTGCGCCGCCATGCCGGCCGCGCAGACGAAGACCTGCGTGCCGGCGGATTCGTAGTCCTTCACCAGCGTGCGCACGGTCTCCGGAGTCCGGTGCGCCGAGGCGATCCGCAGGGTGCAGGTCACGTCCAGCTTCTCCAGCACCTGCAGGGCCGGCTCGACGGCCGGGAGGTCGGAATCGGAGCCCAGGAAGAAGACGACCCGCGGCGCGGCGCCGCGGCGCCCCCGCGGAGGGCGCGCGGCGTGACGGCGGGCGGGGGCCTCCGCTTCGGTGCGGACGTGGCGGGTCATGAGCGCCTCCGCTTGGACGCCGCGAGCCGGGCGTAGAGTCCCGCCCCCAGGATGCCGGCGTCGTCGCCGAGCGCCGCCGGGGCGACCTCCACGTCGCCGAGCTCGGTGGTGAAGGCGAAGGCGCGCGCCCACTTGGTGACCTCTTCGATGTAGGGCGCTCCCAGCTCCTGCGCCACGCCCCCGCCCAGCACGAAGAGGTCGGGGGACAGGACGTCGAAGATGTTGGCCATCGCCAGGCCCACCGCCCGCGCCGAGCGGGCGACCGCCCTCTGGGTCAGCTCGTCGCCGCCCTCGAACGCCTTCTTGAGCTCGGAGCTCTTCAGGCGACCCTTGCGGGTGACCGCCTTGGCGAGAGCGGTCTTCTCCCCTTCCTCGATGCGGCGCCGCATCCAGCCGGACATGCCGACCTTGCCGGCATGGTCCTCCAGGCTGCCGCGCTCGGCGCCCGGCTGGGCCTTGCGGAAATCGAGGTACATGTGCCCGACCTCGCCGGCGTTGCGGTTGCGGCCGCTCCAGAGGCGCCCGCGATGGATGACCGCGCCGCCCACTCCGGTGCCGACCCAGATCGCCACCAGCGTCTCGACGCCCTTTCCGGCGCCGAGGTGCGCCTCCCCGTAGGCCGCCATGCGGACGTCGTTCTCCAGCGCCACCGGCACGCCGGGGTAGGCGGTGCCGAACGCCTTCGGCACCGAGTAGTCCTTGACCGCCAGGTGGGCGGCCCGCAGCAGCACGCCCTTCTCGGCGTCCAGCGGCCCCGGCACCGAGACGCCGATCGCTTCGACGTCCTCCGGTGTCGCTCCGGCCTCCGCCAGCGCGGTCGAGCAGGCTTCCAGAAGCGCGGCGGTGAGATCTTCGGCGGAGCCCGCGAACGGCGTCACCACCTTGCCGCGTCCCAGCACCTGGTTCTTGGCGTCCACCGCCCCGGCGAGGATCTTGCTGCCGCCCAGGTCGACTCCCAGGGCGAGGCTGCCGCGTTTCTTGGCCATGCCCGAAGTCTAGTGTCCCGTCTCCGAAGTACGTGGCACAAAGTTCGGAGCGCCGAGCGGGCAGATGCCAGGCGCCGCGACGTGCGCTGACCCGAGTGGTCGCGGAGTCGCGGCAACAAAGCAGATGCCCGCTCGCCGCCCGAACCCGAAGGGCGCCAGGCCATTGCGGCCGATCTCTGCGTTGCAGCTGCTGGGCGGAGGGCCTACTCCAGCCTTCGCAGCTGCGCCTTGACCTCGGCCGCAAGCGCCAGGCGCTTTATGCCACGTACTTCGGAGACGGGGCACTAGTCCCGAATGGAATAATGCCGGCGGTCCCCCCGATCGACGACAGAGGTGTCCGAGGTGACCGAGGTGCAAGCCATGAGCTCCTGGCAGCGCTACCACCGGCTCTCGCTCTATGTGCCCGAGCTGGGCGTCACCGTCGACCTCTCGCGCACGGCGCTGGATGACGACGCCCTCAGCGCCGATCCGCTGGTCGCCGAGGCGTTCCCGGCCGCCTTCGAGGCGATGCGCCGGCTGGAGGAGGGGGAGATCGCGAACCCCGACGAGGGGCGGCGCGTCGGGCACTACTGGCTGCGGGCGCCGCAGCTGGCACCCGACGCCGCCACCGGCGCCGCGGTGCGGGACACGCTCACCCGCCTGAAGGACTTCGCCTCCGACGTGCACGGCGGGCGCGTCGTGCCAGAGCGGGCGCCGGCGTTCACCAACCTGCTGGTCGTCGGGATCGGCGGCTCGGCGCTGGGGCCGCAGTTCGTGGCCGACGCGCTGACCACCGGCGCCGACCGGATGCGGCCCTTCTTCTTCGACAACACCGACCCCGATGGCATGGCGCGCGAGCTGGCGCGCATCGTCGCCGCCGGCGGCCTGGAGCGGACGCTCACCGTGGTGATCTCGAAGTCGGGCGGCACCAAGGAGACCCGGAACGGCATGCTGGAGGCGGCCGCCGCCTACCAGCTGGCCGGCCTCGACTTCGGCAAGCACGCGGTGGCGGTCACCGGCGACGGCAGCGAGCTGGACGCCGTCGCGGTGAGGGAGAGCTGGCTGGCGCGCTTCCCGATGTGGGACTGGGTGGGGGGACGCACCTCCGAGCTCTCGGCGGTCGGCCTGCTCCCGGCGGCGCTGCAGGGCTTCGACGTCGACGCCATGCTGGCCGGGGCGGCCGCCTGCGACGAGGCGACCCGTGCGGCGGAGGTGGCCCGCAACCCGGCCGCGCTGCTGGCGCTGGCCTGGTACCGCGAGACCTCCGGCCGCGGCCTGAAGGACATGGTCGTGCTTCCCTACAAGGACCGGCTGCTGCTCTTCTCGCGCTACCTGCAGCAGCTGGTGATGGAGTCGCTCGGCAAGGAGAAGGACCTCTCCGGCAGGATCGTGGAGCAGGGGATCGCGGTCTACGGCAACAAGGGCTCGACCGACCAGCACGCCTACGTGCAGCAGCTCCGCGACGGCGTCGCGAACTTCTTCGTCACCTTCGTGGAGGTGCTCAAGGACCGCGGCGACGGCGAGCCGTCGCTCACCGTCGAGCCGGACGTGACCTCCGGCGATTACCTGCTGGGGTTCCTGCTGGGCACCCGGCGGGCGCTCCACGAGAAGGGGCGCCGCTCGATCACCATCACGCTCCCCGACGTGTCGGAGCGCTCGATCGGCATGCTGATCGCGCTCTACGAGCGGACGGTCGGCCTCTACGCGCAGCTCGTCGGCATCAACGCCTATCACCAGCCCGGCGTCGAGGCCGGCAAGAAGGCGGCCGCGGCGGTGCTGGCGCTGCAGCACCGCCTCCTCGCCGAGCTGCGGGCACACCCGGCGAGCTGGCGCTCGTCCGAGGAGATCGCCTCGGCGATGGGCGCGGCCGAGGAGACCGAGACGGTCTTCAAGCTGCTCCAGCACCTGGCCGCGAACCCCGACCACGGCGTGCACCGCCGCCCGGAGACGGCGCACGTCGACGCGAAGTTCAGCCTTTCTTCAGGCTCTTGATCAGGGAATCGAAGCCCGCCTTCGAAGCGTCCACGGTCTTCTGCGGGCCGGTGAGCTTGAAGAAGACAGTGCCGCCGGGACCCTCGGCGATCGCTCCGTAGAGCGCGTAACCGCTCCTCGGTGTCGTGGAGGCGCCCGGCATACCGGACGCGTAGGTGCCGGTGGTGGACACCATCGTCACCGGGATGTCGCCGACCTTCAGCGTCCGGGTCTGTCCCTTGCCGCCCTGGAACTGCGCGAGCCAGCGCTCGACGTTCGACTCCACCGAGCCCCCCTGGCCCGGCCCGAAGTAGAAGACCGCCATCTCCGCGTCGTCCACTCGGTAGGTCGCCACCCGCATCGAGGAGGCGCTCGGCGCGGCGACCCAGCCGGCCGGCACCTTCCAGGCGAGGCCGCCGGCGCGCTCCGCGGCCGCCGAGGACGGGGCCGGCGCGGCCTGCCGGTGCGAGGAGACGAGCTGCGCCAGCAGCAGCACCGGGACCGCGAGGCTCATCCGAGCCCCGAGCCGGTCCGCTCGCGCAGGATCTCCAGCGCCTTGGCCCCGATGTCGCGCCGGAAGTGGCGCCCGTCGAAGGCGATCTTCTCGGCGGCGGTCTTCGCCTTGCGCAGCGCCTCGGAGAGGCCCTTGCCGCGCGCGGTCACCGAGACGACGCGGCCGCCGGAGGTGATCCAGCCGCCGTCCGGCGTCTTGGCGGTGCCGCTGTGGAAGACGAAGACGCCCTCTTCCTTGACGGCCTCGGCGAGGCCGGTGATGTGCCGCCCTCGCTCGAAGAAGCCGGGATAGCCTTCGGCCGCCAGCACCAGGCAGGCCGAGGCCTCCTTCTTCCAGACCGGCTTGGCGTCGGAGGCGAACTCGCCGCGCGCCGAGCCGAGGAGGTAGGGCACCAGGTCGTCCTCCATCCGCACCAGCACCGCCTGGGCCTCGGGGTCGCCGAAGCGGACGTTGAACTCCAGGACGTGCGGCACCAGCCCGTTCACCAGCATCAGCCCCACGTAGAGGACTCCCTTGAACGGGCGCCCCTCGTCGGCCATCCCCTTCAGCGTGGGGTGCACGACGCCGGTCAGGACCTCCCGGGCCATGCCGGCGTCGACCAGCACCGACGGCGAGTGCGAGCCCATCCCGCCGGTGTTCGGGCCGCGATCGCCGTCGAAGACCTTCTTGTAGTCCTTGGCGGTCGCCAGGGGGATCGCCTGGGTCCCGTCGCAGAGCGCCATGAAGGTGACCTCGTCTCCCTCCAGGTAGCGCTCCACCAGCACGCGGTCGCCGGCGGAGCCGAAGACGCGCTCGCCGAAGTAGAGCTTCAGGGCGCGCTCGGCGTCCTCCTTGGTCTGGACCACGACAACGCCCTTGCCGGCGGCCAGCCCGTCGGCCTTGAAGACGGCCGGAAGGCCGAACCGCTTGAGCGCGGTCTCGGCCTCGGCGCGGTTGCCGCAGACCACCGCCTCGGCGGTCGGGATGCCGCGGGAGAGCATGAAGGTCTTGGAGAAGACCTTGGAGCCCTCCAGCTCGGCGGCGATCTTGTTCGGCCCGAAGGCCGCCAGCCCGCGCTTGCTCAGCTCGTCCACCAGGCCCAGGGAAAGCGGCAGCTCCGGCCCGATCACGGTGAGGTCGATGCGCATCGCCTCGGCGAAGTCGGCCAGCTCGACGACGTCGGCCACGCCGATCGGCACGCAGGTCGCGAGGTCCGACATGCCGGCGTTGCCGGGCGCGGCGAAGACCTCCTTCACCAGCGGCGACTGGGCGATCTTCCAAACCAGGGCGTGCTCACGCCCGCCCGCTCCCACCACGAGAACACGCATGATTGGGGCAAGAGCATGCCCTGCCTCTGGACGCCTGGCAAGGAGAGGAATGCGAGAGGCCGGCGACCCGCTCTGCCAGCCTGTGTTCTATGATGGCCATGGCTCTTTGGCACCGAGGTTTCATCCAGAGCGGCGGAGGGACGGGCCCTGCGATGCCGCGGCAACCGGTCACCTGCGGAGAGCGCGGGGGACGTCAGGTGCCAAATCCTGCTCCGGCGGAAACGCCGGAGGGAGATGAAGTCGAGGTCGAAGGAACGCTGACGGCAGGTTCATCGCCGAGCGATCACGCCCCTTCGCACCTCGCGGAAGGGGCGTTTTGCTTTCATGAAGAAGGACATTCGAGAGCGGCTGAGGTCGGAGGTGCTCCTGATGGACGGGGCTCTCGGCACGCTCTTCGTCTCGCGGGGCGCGCCCTCCGACGGACCGCGCTCGCCGCTGACGCTCTCGGCCCCCGAGCTGGTGCGCGAGGTGCACGACGACTACGTGTCCGCCGGCGCGCAGGTGCTCACCGCCAACACCTGGGACGCCAACCGCGCCAAGCTCACCAAGTACGACTGGGCCGACTCGCTGGAGAAGATCAACCGCACCGCGGTGCGGCTGGCCCACGACGCCGTCGAAGGCGAGTACATCTACGTGGCCGGTCTGGTCGGCCCGCTGGGGCAGCTGGTCAAGCCCTACGGGCCGCTGACCACCGCCCAGGTGCGCGAGATCTTCTCCGAGCAGATCCGCATCCTCCTGGAGGAGGGCGTCGATCTCCTGGTGCTGGAGTCGTTCTCCTCCAGCGTCGAGGCGCGCGAGGCGCTGCGCGCCGCCCGCGAGCTCTCCGCCGACGTGACGGTCATCGCCTCGGTGACGCTCCTGGCCGACGGCAAGACCTCCTTCGGCGAGGAGGCCTCGGCAGCGTTCCACGAGCTGGCGGTGGCCGGCGCCGACATCGTCGGCATGAACTGCACGATCGGCCCGCAGGAGGCGCTGGAGGTCTTCCGGCGCGCCTCCAAGGCCACCCCGCTGCCGATGGCGGTGCGCCCCAATGCCGGCTACCCCTGGCTGGTGCACGGCCGCGCCGTCTACCCGGCCACACCCGACTACTTCCGCGAGGTCGCCCGCGAGTTCGTGCGGGAAGGGGTGGGGCTCCTGGGCGGCTGCTGCGGCACCGGGCCCGAGCACATCGCCGCCATGGCGCGCGAGGTCGTGCGCCAGCGGCGCCGTCTCCCCGACTGGGCGCCGCCGGTGACGGTGGTGGAGAGCGCCGAGCGCAGCGCCCCGCCGCCGATCGAGACGTCGCTCTTCAAGCGGAAGCTGGCCGACCGGTCGGCCTTCCTGGTCACCGCCGAGCTGGAGCCGCCGCGCGGAACCGACCCCACGGCAACGGTCGAGGGGGCCCGCGCCCTGCGGGCCGCCGGCGTCGACGCGGTGAACGTCACCGACAACCCGATGGCCCGCCTGCGCATGTCGTCGATCGCCACCGCCCACATCGTCAAGCGCGACAGCGGCGTCGAGGCGATCGTCCACTTCACCTCGCGCGACCGCAACGTGCTGGGGCTGCAGTCGGACCTGCTGGGCGCGGCCGGCCTCGGCATCAAGGCGCTGCTGGCGGTGAGCGGCGACCCGCTGAAGATCGGCGACTACCCGCAGGGCAAGCCGGTGGGAGAGGTCGACACGCTCGGCCTCCTGCGCATCGTGAAGGCGCTCAACTCCGGAGTGGACCTGGCCGGGGGCGCGATCGGCTCCTCGACCGCGTTCGCCGCCGGCTGCGCCGCCAACCCGTCCGCCAGGGACCAGGACCTGGAGCGGAGCCGCCTGGCCGCCAAGCTGGAGGCCGGCGTCCACTTCGTCCAGACCCAGGCGGTCTTCGACGTCGGCGCGCTGGACCGCTTCTGCGCCGCTCCCGAGGCGCGGGCAGTGCCGGTGCTGGTGAGCGTGCTGGCGCTCAAGAGCCACCGGCAGGCGCTCTACCTGGCCAACGAAGTGCCCGGCATGTTCGTGCCGGAGGAGATCCTGCTCCGCATGAAGGCGGCCCGTGAGAAGGGACCCGACTTCGAGCGCGAGGAGGGGCTGGCGATCGCCGGCGAGCTGGCCCGCGCCGTCGCCGAGCGTGCCCGCGGCCTGCACCTGCTGCCGATGGGGCGCTACGACTGCGCGGCGCAGATCCTGGCCGAGCTGCCGCGTCATGCGGTGCGGGGTGCGGCATGAAGAGAACCGTTCATCCCGAGCTCGAGCGCCTGCTGGCCGAGCGGATCCTGGTGCTGGACGGCGCGATGGGCACCATGATCCAGGGCTACCGCCTGGACGAGGCGGCCTTCCGGGGAGACCGCTTTGCCGAGTGGCCGGTCGACCTCAAGGGATGCAACGACCTCCTGACGATGACCCAGCCGCGCATCGTGGAGGAGATCCACACCGCGTACCTCGAGGCCGGCGCCGACCTCGTCGAGACCGACACCTTCAACGCCAACGGCATCTCGATGGCCGACTACCGGCTGCAGGACTACGTCTACGAGATGAACGTGGCGGCGGCGCAGTGCGCCCGCCGGGCGGTGGAGCGGTTCGGCCAGCCACAGCGCTTCGTGATCGGCTCCATCGGCCCCACCAACGGCACGGCCTCGCTGGCCATCGACGTGGCGCGCCCCGGACACCGCGAGCGGCGCTTCGACGACTTCGTGGCCGGCTACCGGCCCCAGGTGCGCGGCCTGATCGACGGCGGCTCCGACGTGCTGCTGGTCGAGACCGTCTTCGACACCCTGGTCGCCAAGGCGGCGCTCTTCGCCATCGAGGAGGAGCTCGCCGCGCTGGGGCGCCGGATCCCGGTGATGCTCTCGGTGACGATCACCGACCGCTCGGGGCGCACGCTCTCCGGCCAGATGGTGGAGGCGTTCTGGAACTCCGTCGCCCACGCCGACCTGATGTCGGTCGGCCTGAACTGCGCGCTGGGCGCCGGCGAGATGCGCCCTTACGTGGAGGAGCTCTCGGCCATCGCGCCGCTCTGGACGACCGCTTACCCGAACGCCGGCCTGCCCAACGCGTTCGGCGGCTTCGACGAGACGCCGGAGCTGATGTCCAGGGACCTCCACGAGTTCGTCTCCCAGGGCTGGGTGAACGTGGTCGGCGGCTGCTGCGGCACCACACCCGAGCACATCGCCGCGATCGCCCGGGCCGTGCGCGGCTTCGCGCCGCGAAGGCCGCCGACCATCGAGCCGCGTACGCGCCTCTCCGGGCTCGAGCCGCTGACGATCCGGCCCGACTCCAACTTCATCGTCATCGGCGAGCGCACCAACGTGACCGGCTCGCCGCGCTTCGCCGAGAAGATCAAGGCCGGCGACTGGGAGGGGGCGCTGGCGGTGGCCCGCCAGCAGGTCGACGGCGGCGCCAACCTCCTCGACGTCTGCATGGACGAGGGGATGCTCGACGCGGTGGCCTCGATCACCACGTTCCTGGATCACCTCTCGGCCGAGCCGGAGATCGCCAAGCTGCCGATCGTCGTCGACTCCTCGCGCTGGGAGGCGCTGGAGGCCGGCCTGAAGTGCCTTCAGGGGAAGGGCATCGTGAACTCGGTCAGCCTCAAGGAGGGGGAGGAGGAGTTCATCCGGCGCGCGCGCCTGGTGCGCCGCTACGGCGCGGCGGTCATCGTGATGGCCTTCGACGAGGAGGGGCAGGCCGCCGACGTGGAGCGCAAGGTGGCGATCTGCTCGCGCGCCTACCGGATCCTGACCGAAGAGGTCGGCTTCCCGCCCGAGGACATCGTCTTCGACCCCAACGTGCTGACGGTCGCGACCGGCATCGAGGAGCACGACAGCTACGGCCTGGCCTTCATCGAGGCGACCCGCCGGCTCAAGGAGCTCTTCCCGCTCTCCAAGGTCAGCGGCGGCATCAGCAACGTGTCGTTCTCGTTCCGCGGCCAGAAGACGGTGCGCGAGGCGATGCACGCCGCCTTCCTGTATCACGCCATCCGGGCCGGGCTGGACATGGGCATCGTGAACGCCGGCCAGCTGGCGGTCTACGAGGACATCCCCGCCGACCTGCTCGAGCTGGTCGAGGACGTGCTGCTGAACCGGCGCCCCGACGCCACCGAGCGGCTGGTGCGCTTCGCCGGGCAGAGCGTCGAAGGCGAGCGGGCCGAAGCCAAGCAGGAGGCCTGGCGGCTCGGCAGCGTGGAGGCGCGGCTGTCGCACGCGCTGGTGCACGGCATCGTGGACCACGTGGAGCGCGACGTGGAGGAGGCGCGCGTCCAGTACGGCACGCCGCTCTCGGTCATCGAGGGGCCCCTGATGTCCGGCATGAACGTGGTCGGCGAGCTTTTCGGCGCCGGCAAGATGTTCCTGCCGCAGGTCGTCAAGAGCGCGCGGGTGATGAAGAAGGCCGTGGCGGTGCTGACGCCGTACCTGGAGGCCGAGAAGGCCGGCCAGAAGAACGCCTCGCGCTCGCAGGGGAAGGTTGTCTTGGCCACCGTGAAGGGGGACGTGCACGACATCGGCAAGAACATCGTCGGCGTGGTGCTGGCGTGCAACGGCTACGAAGTGGTCGACCTGGGCGTCATGGTGCCGGCCGACCGGATCCTCAAGACCGCCCGCGAGCTCGGCGCCGACGTGGTCGGCCTCTCCGGCCTGATCACCCCGTCCCTCGACGAGATGGTGCACGTGGCCCGCGAGCTGACGCGGGAAGGGTTCACCCAGCCGCTCCTCATCGGCGGAGCCACCACCAGCCCGCTGCACACCGCGGTCAAGATCGCCCCGGCCTACGACTCGCCGGTGGTGCACGTCCTCGACGCCTCACGCGCCCCGCAGGTGGTGGGCAAGCTCCTCAGCGCCGAGGGACGCGAGGCCTTCGCGCGGATGGTCCGCGAGGACCAGGGGCGCGCCCGCGCGGCCCACGCCGAGCGCGACGCCGGCCGCAAGCTGCTGCCGATCGCCGAGGCGCGCGCGCGGCGGCTGGTCCTCGACTGGGGCGCCGCCGACCTGCCCCGCCCGTCGTTCCACGGCGTCCGCGCGGTCGAGCCGGAGCTCTCCGAGCTGGTGCCGTTCATCGACTGGACGCCGTTCTTCCACGCCTGGGAGATCCGCGGCCGCTATCCGAACCTGCTGGAGGACCCGAGGGCCAAGGAGGTCTTCGACGACGGCCAGGCGCTGCTGCAGCGCATCGTGAGCGATCGGCTGCTGCAGGCGCGCGGCGTCTACGGCTTCTTCCCCGCCAATTCCGTCGGCGACGACTTGTTTGTTGATGCGGCGCCTGACGGCGCCGCGGAGATCGCCTCCGCCAAGTCTCCGGCGACCCGATCTGCTGACCTTCTCGCGAAAGGGACCGTCTTCCATACGCTCAGACAGCAGGCCGAGAAGCCGGCTGGCCAGCCCTACCTGGCGCTGGCGGACTTCGTGGCCCCGGTCGAGAGCGGGCAGACCGACACGCTGGGCGCCTTCGCGGTGAGCGCCGGCTTCGGCGTCGAGGAGCTGGCGGCGCGCTTCGTCGCCGAGCACGACGACTACTCGGCGCTCCTGACCAAGGCGCTGGCCGACCGGCTGGCCGAGGCGTTCGCCGAGTGGCTCCACAAGCGGGCCCGTGAGGAGTGGGGCTACGGGCGCGGCGAGTCGCTGAGCGTCGAAGACCTGCACCGCGAACGCTACCGCGGCATCCGGCCGGCGCCGGGCTATCCGGCCTGCCCCGACCACACCGAGAAGCGGACGCTCTTCGCGCTGCTGGGCGCTACCGAGAGCACCGGTATCACGCTGACCGAGAGCTTCGCGATGGCGCCGGCGGCCTCGGTCAGCGGCTTCTACTTCGCGCATCCCGACGCCAGCTATTTCGCGGTCGGGAAGCTGGGGAGCGATCAGCTCGTGGACTACGCGCGGCGCAAGGGCGTGGAGCTCGCCGAGGCCGAGCGCTGGCTGGGGCCGTACCTGTCGTACGAGCCGGCCGTCTCAGCCGCCTGAAGCCGGGGCGTGCGCCGGATTGAGCCGCGAGAGCGAGGCGTCGTTCGAAGCGCACGCCGTGCCCGAGCGAGCTCCAATCCGGCGCTGCTGCACGCCGGGTGATGTGACCTAGCGTTCCATCCCGATATAGCTGCCGTCGCCGGTGCCCGCTCCGGGCGAGGCGCCGTCGTTCAGCACGCCGTAGGCGACGAACGATCCGTTGCCCTCGACGCGGAACACGCGCACGAAGGCGTTGGTGAGGCCGTAGGGCGCCAGCACGTTGGAGACCTGGAACCAGCGGCCGGGCCCGAGCACCAGCGGCTCGGACGTGCCGCGCAGCTCGCCGGTGTCGCCGTCGTAGACCTGGTAGCGCACCGCCAGCCCGGCGTTCGGATCGCCGTTGGCGACGGCCAGGTTCGCGCGCGTCTGACTGTCGCGCGAGAGCCCGAAGACCCACGCCTCGGTGGACGCTGCCTCGGCCTGCGGCACCGCGGAGTAGAAGACGCCGTACTGGCCGCCGCTCGCGCTGGGCGCGCCGGTGCGCGCTCCGGCGAAGCCGTCCAGCAGGTACCCGTCCTTCACGAACGTCACCGACAGGGCGCCGCCGTAGGAGGGGCCGGCGGCTCCGATCGGCACCCCGAAGGCGCGCAGGAAGTCGATCGCGTTGGGAGCGACGACCTGCTGCCGTGTGGTGAGCGGGATCACCGCGATCCCGGCGGCGCCGGAGCCGGCGCCCATCGACTCGACGTAACGCAGGACCGCCACGATCGGGACGTCGTAGGGATTGGTGAGGACGAGCTCGCTCTGGAACGCGCCGGTCTCCACCACGATCGGCAGGAGCTGGGCGCCCCCGCCGCGCTCGGCGGCCACCGCCGGCACGAAGGAGCCGTCGCTGGTGCGGTTGTCGTTGAAGACGGCGTAGGCCAGGAACGGCTCGTTGCCGGCGATGCGGTCGATGCGCGCCCAGCCCTGGCTGAAGCCGACCAGCGAGAGCACCGAGTTGAGCTGCTTCCACTGGCCCGGGCCGAGGGTGACGTCCTCGGCGACCGCCAGGCGCTCGTCGGTGCCGGAGAAGAGCGTGACGCGGAGCGTGACCGAGCCGCCGGTGCCGGCGTTCACCAGCGCCAGGTTGGTCCGGTCCTCGTCCGTCTCACGCAGCCCGTAGAGGGCGGCGGCGCTGTTCCAGGCGTCCTGCACCCGCGGAGCGGTCGCGAAGAGGCCCGCCCGTCCCAGGCCGGAGGGTGCGGTGGTGCGCGCTCCGGCGAAGGCGGCGTCGGGGGAGGAGAGGTTGGTGTAGGTGATGCGCAGCGTGCCCCCCTGGGCGGCCGACGACGTGGCCTCCGGGATCGGCAGGCCGTGCTCGCGCAGCCACTGCAGCGCGTCGGGGATGGAACGCTGCTCACGCGGCTGCAGCGTGTCGTAGACCGTGCCGCTGCCGCTGCCGCCCAGGGCGGTGGCGGCGGTGAACGTCACTTCCAGCTGGGTCGTCGTATCGCCGCTGTTGCCGAGCGTGAGCTCGGTGGTGAAGCGAGCGCTCCCCTTGCCGTAGGCGTCCAGGACGATCGGCACCAGGCGGGTCACGCTGGCGGTGGTGACGTTGAGGTAGGCCGCGGTCACCGACGAGGTCATGCCGTTGCCGCCGACGGCGCGGTAGGTGAAGCGGTCCTGCCCCTGGAAGCCGCCGTTGGGCTCGTAGTCGAAGGAGCCGTCGGCGCGGAGCGTCAGGCTGCCGAAGCGGGTGCCGTCGATCAGCATCGCGCTGAGCGACTGCCCCTGCGAGGTCGCGTCGTTGCCCAGCACGCCGGGCGCCGGCACCGAGAGCGTGCGGCTGCGGAAGGTCGCGAACGTGTCGGGCTGCGACGTCGGCGCGATCAGCTTCGGCGTCGGCGTGGGGGTGGAGGTGGAGGGGGGCCGGGTCGGCGTGGGCGTCGGCGTCGACGGCGGCGCCTGGGTCGGCCCCGGCGTCGGGGTCGCCGTCGGGCCGGTCGGCGTGCGGGTCGGAGTGGAGGTCGCGGTGGGAGTGCGCGTCGGAGTGGAAGTCCCGCTGGTGGGGGTCCGGGTGGGCGTCGAAGTCGCCGGAGGAGGAGTGGGAGGAGCAGGCGTGGGCGTGGCGGTGGGCGCGGAGGCTCCGGTGCAGGAACCGTAGACCCAGCAGATCGCCTCGCGGTCGTCGGTGCCCAGGCCAGTTCCGCGCTGGTAGTTCAGGGTGCCGACCATGACGGCGCCACCGGAGTTGGCGACGGTGTCGTGCGGGCTGGTGCCGGCGTCGGAGTGGTTCAGCGCCAGGGTGTGGCCGAGCTCGTGGGTCAGGACGTTCTCGAAGGCGCTGGCCAGGTAGCCGGAGTCGCCGCAGTCCCAGCGCCGGATCCAGACGTTGCCGTTGGTGATGCCGTAGTAGGTGTCCCCCTTCCAGGTGTGCTGCGCGAACCCGAAGTTCGGGCCGCCGAGGCCCATCACTCCCAGGCCGCAGGGGACGCCGGCGCCGCCGAAGCTGGCGGTGTTGTCGAAGTGGACCGTGACGTTGCTGCTGCCCTGTCCGGTGACGTGGTAGCCGATGTCGCTGCCGCCGTCGCCCGACCAGGCCGCCACCGCGCTGTTGAGCTGTGAGAGCCCGCCGCCGGAGACGCCCGATTGCGGGTTGATGGCGGTGGAGGTGTCGTCGTCCACCCAGCCCACGCCGGCGTTGGCGTTGTTCGCCCAGCGCATCGGGATGCCGCCGGCGTCGGTGCTGAGCCAGAGCGGCGCCGGGCCGGAGGAGACCGGCACCAGCGGGCCGCTGGCGATCGCCGAGTACTCGGCGAGCGAAGGCGTGCCCTTCTTGATGGCTTCGATGAACCTGCCGAGGTCGCGCGGCGCCTCCGGCTGCTGCGGCACCCCGGGAATCGCGACCAGATAGGCGCTGTCCTTCACGAACATCGTGCGCTCGGCGAACTTGCGGCCGGTACCGTCGGCCAGCACCTCGAAGTCGCCGAGGCCCAGCTCCACGACGCTGTAGCGCCCGTCGGCACGCTGCTTCAGGCAGAGGAGGTGCTCGGAGCCGTAGGCCAGCTCGGGCACCCCGTAGAGCCTGGTGCCGCCGTAGCCGGCGAGGACGCCGCCCGGGACGACCACGGTCACGCTGGTGGGCGCCTGGCCGCGGACCACTTCCAGCACCTCCATCGTCGCCTCGGTCTCGGTGCCGCCCTCGACGGGCACCACCCGACCGCCCACCGAGCGCGCCAGCACCACGACCGGAGTGCGCGAGAGGAGCGCGGAATCGGGGATCATCACGTAGGAGGTCGCCTGCACAGGAAAGCTGTTGAGCAACAGAGCGCAGCCGGAGGCGACCGTGAGAGAAGACAACCGGGCAACAGCCCGCACAAGACGTTCTTTGACCATGGCTCCGGACCTTCCTTCTCTGTCCGCCCATAGTAATACGCCCTAAGGCTCTGCAGCGCCGTGAGGTTTCTCACCGGGACCGGAGTGCCGGAGTCGAGGTTGGTGGGTCGCCGGGGTCTAACCGGGACTGCCCGAGGTCGCGACAACCAGCCGTGAGTAGAGCAACGCCGACACAGAGGCTAGCGCGAAGCATCCGCTCCAGACGGCCGCGGCACCCCATTGGTCTAGCACCGTGGTGCCCAGCCAGGGGCCGATCGCGAAGGAGAGGCTGAACGCCATGGTGTAGAGCCCCATGTAGTCGCCGCGCCGCTCCGGCGGGGCGATCTCGGAGACGTAGGCGTTCATGCCCGGCAGCAGCACCATCTCGCCGAACGTCCAGATCACCACCGTGATCGACACCCCGGCCGCCCCGTGAGCGAAGAGCAGCCCGCCGAAGCCGGCGCCGCAGAGGAGCGCCCCCAGCACCAGGGTGCGCCGGTGGGGCCACTCGGCCATCGAGGCGTTCAGCGGCACCTCCAGCGCCACGATCAGCACGGTGTTGAGCGTGAACATGAGTCCGTAGGTCGACTCGGTGAGGTGGAGGTCGCGCACCATGAAGAGCGGCATTGCCGCCTCGTGCTGGAAGAAGACGACGCAGACCGGGAGGCTGGAGACCAGGAAGAACATCAGCAGCGGGTCGGCGAGCCCGCCGAGGCCGCGGGGCCGCCCGTCGCGCGCCGCCGGCGTCTCGCGCCAGGGCGAGGCCAGCAGAAGCACCCCGGCCGCCAGGGCGGTGGCGCCGTCGACGAGGAAGAGGGACGGGAAGGAGACCGTCGCCAGGAAGCCGCCCAGCGCCGGCCCCACGCTCATGCCGAGGTTGATGGCCATGCGCAGCAGCGCGAAGGCCGGCTTGCGCTGGTCGGCGGGCGCCAGGTCGGCGATCGCGGTGAGCGCGGCGGGGCGGAAGGCGTCGCTGGCGAGCGCCCATCCGGCGGTCATCGCCATCACTGCCGGCAGGCTCTTGGCCAGCGGGAAGAGGGCGAGGAGGAGACCGGAGGTGAGCAGCGAGCCCACCATCACGCGCCGCGGACCGAGCCGGTCGGAGAGCCGGCCGCCCATCAGCGAGGCGAAGAGCGCGGTCACCCCGTAGAGCCCCAGCACCGCGCCGGCCACCGGCGCCGCGAAGCCGAGGTGCCGGGTCAGGTAGAGGACGAGGAACGGCAGCGCCATCGTCCCCATGCGGTTCACCAGCGTGACCGCCGCCAGGATCCAGATCTCGCGCGGCAGCCGCCCCAGCGTGCGGAACGATTGCATGAGACCTGACTATATGGTCGCCATGGCTGTCAGACCGGGTCGCCGGAGACTTGGCGGAGGCGATCTCCGCGGTGCCGAAGGTACCGCAGTCAAGATTAAGGCTCCGGCGACCCGATCTGCTGTCCGTCTCGCTTGCGGGAACATCTAAACCCTTGTGCCCTTACGTAGACGAGTCGATATCATGTCGGCCGATAACGGGAGGAGGCTTAGGCATGCCAGCACTACCGGCCTTCGACGATCTCCCTGGACGCCAGGCGCGCCTCGCGGCGGCCTGGGAGAAGCTCGACCCGAAGCTGCGGCTCCCCACCCAGGCGATCGGCCGGCGCTACGCGATCGGCTGCGTCGCCGTGGAGATCACCCAGCGCTGCAACCTCGACTGCACGCTCTGCTATCTGTCGGAGTCGTCGGAGAAAGTGAAGGACATCCCGATGCCGCTGGTCTTCGAGCGGCTCAAGAGGGTGCGCGACACCTACGGTGACGGCGTCGGCGTGCAGATCACCGGCGGCGACCCGACGCTGAGGAAGCGCGACGAGCTGGTGGCGATCGTGCGCGAGGCGGCGCGGCTGGGGCTCGAGCCGTCGCTGATGACGAACGGCATCAAGCTGACCCGCGACCTGGCCAAGGAGCTGAAGGAGGCTGGTCTCACCGACGCGGCGATCCACGTCGACCTGACCCAGGAGCGCAAGGGCTACCCGACCGAGGAGTCGCTGAACGCGGTCCGCAAGGAGTACGTGGAGCGGGTGCGCGGCCTGGGGCTGCACGTCATCTTCAACACCACCGTCTACGACGGCAACTTCCAGGAGATCCCGGCGCTGATCCGCTTCTTCAAGGAGAACGCCGACGTCGTCAGCCTGGCCTCGTTCCAGATCCAGGCGGTGACCGGGCGCGGCGCCCTGGAGGAGCGCAGCGACTCCATCACGCTGCAGAACGTGCGCCGCAAGATCGCCGAGGCCTGCGAGACCGACCTGGCCTGGGACAACATCCGGGTCGGCCATCCGGACTGCAACTCGCTGGCCTTCACGGTCGTCGCCAAGGACCGCGTCCTCGACCTCAACAAGGATCCCGAGCTCTACGCCGAGATCATCGAGCAGATGCGCGACCACAAGATGATGCGCGTCGACTCGATCGTCTACGCCTGGAAAGTCTTCTTCTGGGCGCTGGCGCGGCCGCGCCTCTTCTGGCTGGTGGCCAAGAACCTGGCCCGGTTCGTGGGCCGCAACGCCGGCGCGCTCTGGAGCGGGCGCCAGCGGCTCCACAAGCTGACGCTGATCATCCACAACTTCATGGACGCCCAGGGGCTGGTTGGGGAGCGAGTCGCCAACTGCAGCTTCATGGTGGCCACCGACCGCGGCTTCGTGTCGATGTGCGCGCACAACGCCGCCCGCGAGACGTTCATCCGCCGCCCGCTGGAGGTCCTCACCCCCGAAGGCAAGAAGCTCTGGGACCCGCTCTCCGGGAAGTACGTCGAGACAGTCGACCGGCCGGTGCTGCCCTCGGTGGTACTGCCATCGGCGCTCGCCGAGCTGACGCTCGAGGCTCCGCTCTCCACCCTGCCGGCACTCGCCGGGGGCAAGTAGGCAGGCAACAGCTGGGCTGGCTCTTCGGGAAGAAGCGTCCCGAGAAGCCGTCGATCCTCGCCGAGCGAACGCCGCGCGACGAGGAGCGGCTGGGTCCTGATCCCGCGCCGCCGCCGACGCGACACCCGCCGCGGGTCTCGGTGCACCCGGCCGCCGGCGCCGGTGCGCCGATCGTCCATGACGCCGGCGCGGCGCGCCCGGTCCGCACGCTGCTGCTGAGGCCGTCGGCGCAGCCGTACGACATCGTGGCCGGCTCCGCCGCGGCCTTCCTGGCGCTCCACGACACCGAGGTCACCGCCCCCGGCGGGACGCGCTCTCTCAAGGCGGGCGACCTGCTCTATCAGCTCGGACCGGCGGCGCTGTCGCTGGCCGCCTCGGGCGCGCTGCTGGTGGACGCCGCGGCGGCCGCCGCCGACGACGCCACCGGCTTCCTGGGGCGCGACGAGCTGGCCGGCCGCGGCATCACCGGCATCACCGGCCTCCGCGCCCTGCGGCGCACCGGCTCCCGCGTGACCCTGCGCCTCGGGCCTCCTCCCGGGGCGCGCTGGGTGATCGTCGGGCTGCGGGCACTGGCGGTCTTCACCGGCAAGCTGACCCTGATCGACGCCGAGGAGCCTCGCCCGGTGGGCGCCGGTCAGGTCGCGCTGATCGAGGACCCGACGGCCACGCTCTACCTGCAGGCCGGCAACGACTCGGCGCTGGCGATCGGGTTCGCCGGCCCGCAGCTGGTGGTCGCTCTCGGTTAGCGTCTCTTGCGATACTCCGCGTAGCAAGCGGAGGCAGACATGGCCAGCGAGAACGCGACAGCAGCCGGCGGGAGCATCCCCGTCGCTCCGGCGATGGACCCCAAGGGGGAGATGATGTGGGAGAGCTCCCCTTCGCGGTACATCGCCAAGGTCAGCCTCAGCTCGCGCAAGGAGGTCCTGCGGCCGATCGACCCGGAGGAGCTGCTGGTCACCTACCATCGCGACAACAACCCCATCGAGGTCACCGCGCAGTTCTTCGCCAGCCGGCTGATCCAGCTGACCGGCAACGAGGAGACGGTCCGGCAGGGGCTCCGGAAGATCAACGCGCTCGGCTCCAAGCTGGCCGAGACGCTCGGCTCGGCCACCGGCTCGCGCGCGGTCGAGAAGCAGGCCAAGAGGCTGATCGGCGTGGTGGACCGGGACGTCTTCTTCCAGTACCGCCCCACCACCCAGCTCGCCGAGGCGGAGGTCAAGGCGCGCATCGCCAAGCTGCAGCGCGACGCCCGCGCCCGGCTCAAGGCGCGCGGCAAGAGTCCGCGGCTGACCGTGCTGCTCACCGGGGCGACCGGCTTCCTCGGCAAGGAGATCCTCTGCCAGGCCGCCGAGGACCGGCGCATCGCTCACCTGGTGGCGATCGTGCGCCCCGAGAAGCTGCGCGACCCCAAGACCAAGGAGGTCGTCAAGGTCCTCTCGCCGCAGGAGCGCGGCGCGCTGCTCCTGAAGCGGCTCTACATCAAGGGGGCCAAGGCGAAGAAGTTCCGCTTCATCGACGGCGACATCGAGAAGCCGTTCCTGGGCGTGGCCCCGGCCGAGCTGGCCCAGCTGGAGAAGACGGTCACCAACGCGGTGCACTGCGCGGCCAGCGTCTCCTTCGACGACACCTACGAGAACAGCTACCGCGCCAACGTGCTGGGCGCCAAGAACGCGCTGGAGTTCGCGCTGCACCTGCAGAACGCCAAGGGCTCTCCGTTCATCCACCACATCGCCATCGAGACGTCCTACATCCACGGGCGCAAGAAGCGGACCATCGCCCAGGAAAGCGCGCTCGTCTTCCCGCGGAACTTCTACAACAACTTCTACGAGCTGACCAAGGCGATGGCCTCGATGGAGACCGACAAGGCGATGGTGGTGAAGGGGCTGCGGGTGGCCCAGCTCCTGCCCTCGATCGTCATCGGGAATTCCAAGACCGGGAACAACTTCGGCGACACCAAGGTGGTCAACGCTCCGATCAACGCCTTCGGGCGCTCCAAGGAGTCGATCGACAAGCCGTCGGCCGACTTCATGTCGCAGGGGAAGGCGAAGCTCATCGCCGCGGTGGCCCTCAGCTTCCCCGGCGACCGCTCCGCCGAGCTCAACTTGGTGCCGGTAGACCGCGTGGTGGCCGGAATCCTGGCGGCGCTCAGCGTGCCCGAGGCGATCGGCGAGCGCATCCACCTGGCCACCGACAACCGCATCCGTTCCGAGGACATCGCCCGCATCACCCGCGAGGAGCTGGGCGTGAACGTCCGGCTGGCCGACCCGACGCTCTTCCGCAACGTCACCCTGCCGATGGTGAAGGGCGCGCTGCAGAGGATGAACGAGCCGAAGCTGGCCAACGCGCTGGAGAAGCTGGGCACGATCTTCGGCGGCTACGGCGAGTGGGGGCAGCCGATCCACGACGTCGGCAACGACGTGCGCGTCCTCGGCCTCTCGATCCGCCGCCCCTCCACCGAGCACGCCTTCCGGATGCTCTGCCGCCACAACAAGTACGTGCAGGAGTTCGGCAAGGTGCGCGATCCGGACGAGGTGTCGCGCCGCGAGCACGTCTGGTCGCAGGCGCTGGCCGCCATCGAGTTCAAGACCGGCCACGAAGTCGCATCGATACCTGCGGATGAGTTCCGTCGGCTGCTGGCCCTCGAGATGGACTTGAAGACGTTCAAGAAAAACAAGGCTGTCTGACTGCTGTGTTCTGGGGAACCCGGGCCGGGTTCCCCATGACCCCTCCGATTCGGAGGCTCTGAAGGCCCCCTCCGCGCCCCAGGGCACGAGGGCCGCGTCTGTCAGCGTCTCAAGCCCGGAATTCCGCGCGCGGCGACCAGCTGCGAGCGGATCTCCAGCGCCGAGACGGCGAGCAGCTTGCCGTCGGGGGAGAAGGCGAAGGACTCGATCGACGCCTCGGAGTCGAAGCCGGCGAAGGCGCGGCGCGTCGAAGTGGTGTCGCGGGGCGGATCGAAGTCCTGCAGGAAGATGCCGGTGCGGCCGGAAGCGTCCTGGCCCAGGAATGCCAGCGCCTTGCCGTCGGGGCGCCAGCGGCAGCGCCCCAGGATGGGCCCGCGCGTCGGCACCACCGCGCGCACGTGGATCTCGAACGGCAGCGGGCGGCCGTCGTCCATCGAGACCGCGCGGATGAAGGCGTCCCCCGAGGCGAACACCACGTAGGCCAGGGTGCGCCCGTCGGGTGAGATCTCCGGCAGGCCGCCGGCCGAGGTGAGCCGCTCGGCGTCGCCGCCGTCGGCCCGGATCCTCCAGAGGCCGATCTTCGCCGGGTCGAGCGAGGTGTAGATGACGCTGCGGCCGTCGCCGGAGGAGACCGGGTTCTCGGCGTCCACACCGTCCTTGCTCACCTGGCGCGGCGACGTGGCGTCGCCCTCCGCGGACCAGATCTCGTAGGTCCCGCCGCGGCGGTTCGACCAGAGGAGGCGGCCGTCGGGGGTGAAGGCCGGGTCGGCGTCCTCGGCCGGGTCCTCGACGAGCCGCCGGGGAACGCCCCCCTCCGGGGCGATCTCCCACAGGTCCTGGCCGCCGGAGCGATTGGAGGTGAAGACGATGCGCTTGCCGTCGGGGGAGAAGGTCGGCTGCCGGTCCACCGCGTCGCCGGAGGTCAGCGGCCGCAGGTAACCGGTCGGGACGCTGAGGTCGAAGAGGCCGATGTGGGCGCGCCCCGACTGCGACTCGTAGACCAGGCCCCCTTCGGGCAGCAGGTCGAGGCTGGTGCCGGTCTCCACCACCGTGGAGGCTCGCAGCAGCGAGACCAGGCGGCGCACGCGCCCGCCGGAGAGGCGCATCAGCAGGAGGCCGTCGGCCTGCGCCAGCACCAGGCTGCGCCCCTCCTCGGCCCAGGCCGGCGCGCCGAACGCCAGTCCGCCCGGCGGCAGCGGCGCCGCGATCTCCTGCCCGCTCCCGGCGTCCAGCACGATCACCTCGGCCGAGGAGCGCCGGCCCCGCACGCGGGCCAGCGCCAGACGCCGGCCGTCGGGCGAGAACCGCGGGAACACGGCATAGATGGCCGGAAGGCGCGTCAGGATGCGCGCGCCGCCGCCGTCCGCGTCGGCCACGCCGACGTCGTGCGCCGGCTGCCGGGGATCGCCGGTCACCCTCCGCACGAACGCGAGGCGCCGGCCGTCCGGCGAGGGCTCGCCGGCGAGCGCGTCGGCGAGCACCCGGCGCGCCTGCCCGCCCACCAGCGGAATGCGGTAGAGCGAGGCGCGCCCGGCCTCGTCGCGGGTGAAGAGGAGCGACTGGCCGTCGGGGAAGAAGCGGGGGAACTGGTCGCGCGGGCCCGACGTCAGCTCGGCCGCGGTTCCGGAGGCGAGCTGCTGCAGCATGATGCGCGAGGTGCCGCCGCGCACCGACGTGTAGGCCAGTGTGCGGCCGTCCGGCGAGACCGCCGGGTTCAGGTCGTGTCCGGAGGAGGTGAGCGGCGAGAGGGCCGGCGGCTCGGGGGGCTCGCGCCGCAGAGTGGAGAGGAGCGCCAGGGTGGCCAGCAGCGCGCCGGCGGCGACCGCCGCCAGCACCGCGGTCAGGCGGCGAGGCGGCCGGGGCGGCAATGCTGGCGCCGTACCCGGCGGTGCCAGCTCGGAGCCGTGGGCGTGCAGCGCCTTGAGGTCGGCCGCCAGGTCGCGCGTCGACTCCCAGCGCGCGCCCGGCTCCTTGGCCAGGCAGCGCTCCACCAGCCATCGCACCGCCGCCGGCGTGCCCGGGGCGCGGCTGGCCAGCGGCTCCGGCTCGGAACGGATCACCGCCGCCATGGTCTCGGCGGCGGTGGGGCGCTGGAAGGCGCGCTGGCCGGTCAGCAGCTCGTAGAGGATCGCCCCCAGCGCGAACTGGTCCGAGCGGTGGTCCACCTCGGCGCCGCTGGCCTGCTCCGGCGACATGTAGCCGGCGGTGCCGAGCACCGTCCCCGGCATCGTCAGCGCCGCCTCTGCCAGGGTGGCGTCGGCGCCGCGCGGCGCGCCCCGCAGCTTGGCCAGGCCGAAGTCCAGGATCTTGGCTTGCCCCTGGCGCGAGAGGACGACGTTCTCCGGCTTGAGGTCGCGGTGCACGATGCCGTGCGCGTGCGCCGCGGCGAGGCCGTCGGCGAGCTGGGCGGCGACGTGCAGCGCCTTGCGCAAGGGGAGCGGCCCGCCGGCGACCACGCGGCGCAGGCTCTCGCCCGGGGCCAGCTCCATCGCGATGTAGGAGATCTCGCCGTGCCGCCCCACGTCGAAGACGGTGACGATGTTGGGATGCGACAGGCCGGACGCCGAGCGCGCCTCGTTCTCGAAGCGCGCCATCAGGTCGCGGTCGCGGGCGAAGGCGGCCGGCAGCACCTTGAGCGCGACCTCGCGCGCCAGCCGGGCGTCGCGCGCCCGGTAGACCTCTCCCATGCCGCCGCCGCCGAGCGGCCCGACGATCTCGTACGGCCCGACGACCGTGCCGGGAGGGAGGCCGATTTCGAGGTCCTCGCCGAGCGGCAACGCGTTTCCTACGGGAGCGCCAGCAGGTAGTCGGACATCCCGGCCAGCTCGGCCTCTGGGAGGTTGCGGAAGGACGGCATCCTCGAGCCGGAGACGTAGACTTTCGGCTCCTTGAAGTGGCCGACCAGCCAGGCCTTGTCGCGCTTGCCGGCCAGGCGGGTGAGCTCGGGGCCGCGCTTGCCGCCGGTGCCGTAGATCGCGTGGCACTGGCGGCAGTCCTCGCGCTCGATCACCGCGCCGCCGAGCCGCACGCCGGGCGACAGCTTGGCCAGCGCCACCGGCCCCTCCTCCAGCGCCGCGGTGAAGGCGGTCAGCGACGGCAGGTCGGAGTCGGGGTCGTAGGCGCCCCCTTCCTCGTCCGACGGCGGTGGCGGCGGGGGCGGCGACTTCTCCTTGAGATGGGCCAGCAGCGCCTCACCGGTGAGCGAGAAGCGGCGGCCCACCAGCCCGAAGCCTTCCTTGGAAGACGCCCCGCCGCGGCCTTCGGGTCCGTGGCAGCTCGCGCAGCCGCGCTTCTCGTACGAGGCCGCGCCGCCGATGAGGCGCGGGTCGGGCGGCGGCGCGGCGGCCTCGTCCAGGCCCGACGGCGCGGCCGGCGGCCGGTCCGCCGCGCCCAGGAAGAGGAGCGCCAGGACCGCGGCCGAGGCCGCGCTTCCGGCGGCGAGCACCCCGACCCGCGCCCCGGCGCGCCGCTCCGCGGAGCGGTCCAGCCAGGGGACCAGCGCCAGGGCCAGCACCGCCAGGCCCGGGATGACCGCGGTGCCGATCGGCTCCAGCGGCCCCTTGAAGTACTTCAGGAGCTGGAAGAGCGGCAGGAAGTACCACTCCGGGCGCGGCACGTAGCTGGTGTCGGACGGGTCGGCCACCCGCTCCAGGGGCGCCGGGAGGCGCGCCGCCAGCCAGAAGAGCGCGACCACCACCAGCAGACCGACCACGGCGTCGCGGGCCAGCTGGTAGGGGAAGAAGGGCTCGCGCGGATCGGGCCCGGAGGCCGGGCCGGCGTGCCGGTGGCGTCGCAGCAGCAGGAGGTGCGCGGCCACCAGGGCCGCTGTCAAGAGCGGCATCAGGACGGCGTGCAGCGCGTAGAAGCGGGTGAGCGTGTAGGCGCCGACGCCGGGACCCCCGGCCATCAGCCGCTCCGTTGGAGCTCCAACGATCGGCAGCGCCGCCGGCACCTTGGTGCCGACCACCGTCGCCCAGTAGGCCTTCTGGTCCCAGGGGAGGAGGTACCCGGTGAAGCCGAAGCCGAGCACCACCAGCAGCAGCGCCACGCCCACCAGCCAGTTCAGCTCGCGCGGCTTCCGGTAGGAGCCGGAGAAGAACGTGCGCAGCATGTGCAGCGCCACCAGCAGCACCATGGCCGAGGCGCCCCAGTGGTGGAGCCCACGCACCAGGGAGCCGCCGGCCAGCCTGGTCTCGATCGCCTTCACGCTCTCGTGGGCGTGGTCGGGAGTCGGCGCGTAGTAGAGCGCCAGGACGCCGCCGGTGAGGAGCTGCACCACGAAGACCAGCAGCGCCGCCGAGCCCAGGGTGTAGAGCCAGGCCCGGCGCCGGGGCGTGGGCTCGTCGGCGAAGCGGCGCCAGGCCGTCACCAGGCCGCCGCGGCTCTCGAGGAACTCCTTGACGCTCATGAGTCACACCAGCCGCGTCAGGTCGAGGCTCAGGCGGCCGCCCTCCACCACCAGCGGCAGCCTGGCCAGCGGACGGGGCGGCGGCCCCGACACCACGCTGCCGTCGGCCGCGTAGACGCCGCCGTGACAGGGGCAGAGGAACGCCTTCCTCTCGCCGCTCCAGCTCACGCCGCAGCCGAGGTGAGTGCAGGTGGTGTCGAGAAGCGCCAGGCCGGACGGGGCCGCGGGGTCGCCGATCACGTAGGCGCGCGCCTTGATGCGGCGCGACATGTAGCCGTCCTCGGCGGTGCGGCTGAAGACGACCTCCAGGGGACCGGCCTTACCGGCCCGGGTGGCCTCGAAGCCGGCCAGCGCCCCGAGGTCGGCGCGCCCCTCGCCTCCGGGGGCGGCGCGCGCCAGCGGCGCCAGCGCCAGGCGGCCGGCGGCGGCGCAGAGCGAGCCGGCCACCAGCGTGCCCGCCCCGGCGGCGATGCCCAGGAACAGCCGGCGCCGTCCGGGCGATTCGGGGGACAGCTCGTCGTCGTGCACGGTCATCGGAGCTTAGCGAGGTGTCGGCACGCGGACCACGTAGATCAGCACGATGCAGGTCAGCCCCCAGAGGACGACCGTCAGCAGGAGCCCGCGGTCGGTGAAGAGGTCGGAGGTGGCGTCCTCGCCGCCGCCGCGCGCCTCCAGCAGCCGCCAGCGGAAGAGGCCGAAGACCACGAACGGCACGGTGAGCAGCAGGCGGTCGGTGCCGAACCAGCCGATCGTCTCCGGAGCCACCGTGTAAAGCGCGTAGCAGACGATGGTCACGCCCAGCGCCACGTTCTCGAAGGAGTCGAGCAGCGAGACGCTCACCGCGCTGAGCGTCGGGCGGGCGGCGGTGCCCAGCAGCGCCAGCTCGCCGCGCCGCTTGGAGAGCGCCAGGAAGAGCGCCAGGAAGAACGTGCAGAGGAGCAGCCAGTGCGACGGCTGCACCGCCGCCGCCGCCGAGCCGGCCAGGACCCGCAGCACGAAGCCGGAGGCGATCACGAAGACGTCCAGCAGGGCAACTCGTTTGAGCACAAACGAATAGAGGGCGGTCACCGCCCCGTAGACCAGGATCCAGAGGAGGGCCGGGCGCGCCGCGCTGGCCGCCAGCGCCACCGCGCCGCCGAACAGCACCACCGCGAAGGCCAGCGCCTGCGGTATCGGCAGCGCCCCGGAGGCGATCGGCCGCAGCCGCTTGACCGGATGGATGCGATCGGCGTCGCGGTCCAGCACGTCGTTGAGGAGGTAGAGCGCCGAGGCCACGCCGCAGAAGGCCAACGCCGCCGCGGTGGTGGCCCGGGCGCTGTGCGGATCGCTGGCCACCTTTCCGAAGACGAGCGGCGCCAGGACGAAGAGGTTCTTCGTCCACTGGGCGGGCCGGAGGGCACGCAGGAGAGGCGGCAAGCGCCCGGAGTTTAGGCGAGCCTTCTGCTACCCTTCGCGGCTTCATGGAGATGGACGCCGGCCGCTACCGGAAGCTCCTGCTCGGTGTGTTCGTGCTGGCCGTGGCGGTGCGCCTCTTCGGGCTGAACTTCGACTCCGGCCGCAACTACCACCCCGACGAGCGGCGCATCGCGCAGGCGGTGCTGGACCTCTCCTTCAAGCCGCTCCAGCTGAACCCCCACTTCTTCGCCTACGGCTCCTTCCCCTTCTACGTCACCAAGGCCGCCTCCACGGTGCTGGGCGTGGTCTGGCCGTGGATCCGCGGCTACGACGGAGTGATCCGCCTGGCCCGCGGGCTCTCCGGGCTCTTCGGCGCGCTGACGGTGGTGCTGACCGCGCTGCTGGCCGCCCGGCTCTACGGGAGGCGGGTCGCGATCTGGGCCTCGGGGCTGCTGGCCATCGCCGTCCTCCACGTCCAGAACTCGCACTACGGCGTCAACGACGTCGCGCTGAGCTTCCTGGTGCTGCTCACGCTCCACCTGCTGGTGCGCTGGGTGCAGGACGGCAGCCTGGCCAGCGCCTGCCTGGCCGGGGTCGCCCTGGGGCTCTCGGTAGCCACCAAGTTCAGCGCGCTGCCGCTGCTCCTCCCCTTCGTGGTCGCGGCGCTGGCGCGCTGGCAAAAGGGGAAGGACCCCTGGAAGCCGCTGGCCTCGCTGATGCTGGCGATGCTGGCGGCGGCGGCGGCGTTCTTCGCCGGCGAGCCCTACGCCGTCCTGGAGTTCCCCTCCTGGTTCCACGACGTGCGCGAGCAGAGCAACATGGTGCGGCACGCCGGCATCGTGCCCTACACGAACCAGTACGTGGGCGCCCGCAAGGTGCTGTACGACCTCGGGCAGCTGGTCGTCTGGGGCATGGGGCCGTTCCTCGGGCTGGCGGCGCTCTGGGGCACGCTGCGCCGGCTGGTGTCGGCCCTCTCCAGCCGGGCGCGGCTGAGCTGGCCGGAGTGGGTGCTCCTCTCCTGGGCGGTCCCCTACTTCCTGGTGACCTGCTGGTTCGAGGTGAAGTTCCCGCGCTACCTGCTGCCGCTCTATCCGCTGCTCATCCTCTGGGGCGCCAAGTGGCTGGTCGAGAAGGCCGAGGCCTCGTCGTCGGGCCTCTGGATCCGGCGCGTCGTGGCCGGAGGCTCGGCCCTCTACCTGGTGGCCTTCCTCTCCATCTACACGCGCCCGTTCACGCCGCTCTACGCCTCGGAATGGCTCTACGAGAACGTGCCGCCCGGCTCCAGGATCCTCAGCCAGCACTGGGACGAGGGTTTCCCCTTCCACCTGCCCGGCCGCGCCCCCGATCTCTACACGGTGGTCGACTTCCCGTTCTACGACGAGGACGGCGGCGCGAAGATGCGCAAGCTGGCGGCCGAGCTGGCCTCCTCGGACTGGGTGGCGCTCCAGACCAAGCGGCTCTACGGAGCGGTCACCCAGGCGCACGAGAAGTTCCCGCTGACGAGCGCCGCCTTCCAGAAGCTCTTCGCCGGAGACCTCGGCTACACGCTGGCGGTGGACTTCACGAACCGCCCCGGCCTCTTCGGCCTCACGCTGCCGGACGAGCTGGCCGACGAGTCGTTCTCGGTCTACGACCATCCCAAGGTGCTGCTCTTCCGCAACGACGGCCGGCTCTCTGCGGCGGCGCTGGAGGAGAAGCTCCTGTACGGCGCGCCCTCGCGCACGGTCTCGCGCCGCCGGATGCTGCTGGCGCGGGCGGCTCCGGGCGCGCACGCCGAGAGGGCGCCCCGCGCCGTGGTCCCCGCCAAGGCGACCGGCACCGTGCGCTCCTCGCTGCCGGCGCTCCTCCTCTGCGTGCTGCTGGTGGAGCTGCTCGGCCTGGCCGGCTGGTCGCTGCTGTCGCCGCACCTGCCGCCGCGGCGCGGCGTCTACGCGCTCACCAAGGTGCTCGGCGTGCTGCTCTTCGGCTACGCCGCCTGGCTGCTGCCGAGCCTGGGGCTCCTGCCGTTCGCGCCCTGGGCGCTGCGGCTGATCGCCGCGGCCCTCCTCCTCGGCGCCTTCGTGGCGGCCCGCAAGCGCGGCCTCCGGCTGCCTTCGCGGCGCGAGCTGGTCACCACCGAGGTCCTGGTCTGGATCCCCTTCCTGGTCTTCACCCTGACGCGGGCGCTGCAGCCGGAGGTCTACTGGGGCGAGAAGCCGATGGACTTCGCGTTCCTGAACGCGCTCTACCGCGGGAGCGAGCTGCCGCCGCCGGAGCCGTGGCTCTCGGGGACGTACCTCTCCTACACCTACTTCGGGCACCTGTTGATGGCGGCGCTCGGCAAGTGCGCGGCGATCCACCCGGCGGTGATGTTCAACCTGGCGATCGCCCTGACCGCGTCGCTGGCGGCGGCCTCGGTCTTCGCCGCCGGCTCGGTGCTGGGCCGCTCGCCGAGGGTGGGAGCGGTGGCGGTGGCGATCACGCTCTTCCTCGGCAACCTCTCCGGCATCCGCGAGACGCTGCAGCGGCGGGTCATCGACTTCAACTACTTCTGGGCCACCTCGCGGGTCATCAAGGACACCATCAACGAGTACCCGCTCTGGAGCTTCCTCTTCGCCGACCTGCACGCCCACGTGCTGGTCTTCCCCTTCACCGCCGGCTTCGTGGCGGTGCTCCTCCTCTGGCTCTCCCGCGACGAGCCGGCCGGCGACGTGAGCGAGCTCTCGCCGCCGACGGCGACGCCGATGCTGATGGCGCTGCTGGCGCTCCTCCTGGGGACGGTGATGGTCACCAACGGCTGGAGCTCGCCGACCTACGTGGTGCTGTCGCTCTTCCTGCCGGGCATGGCCCTCCTGGCCAGGAGCGCCGGCCGCGGCCTGGTCCGTTTCCTGGGCGGCGCGGTCGTGCACGCCCTGCTGCCGGCGGCCTTCTTCGTCGGGGGCGGCCTGCTCCTCTACCGCCCCTTCTGGCGGCACTTCACCCCGCCGGAGCGGAACATGGGGTGGGAGAGGGAGCAGCTGGCGCCCGGCGGCGACGTGCTGGAGATCTTCGGGATCTTCCTGGTGCTGCTGGTGCCGCTCCTCTTCGTCCTCTGGCGCCGCGCGCTGCCGCGGGACGGCGGCGCCTTGACCGGGCGCCAGCGCGGTCTGCTCTGGGGCGCCGCCGCCGCGCTGCTGCTGGCGTTCCTGCTTCCCGGGCTGCTCCACGGCACCCCGCTGAGGGGCACGATCCGGGCCTTCGCGATCCTCCTGACGCTCTTCGCGTTCGGCGCCGCGCTCCACCCACGGACCCCGGAGCGCTACCGCACCACCGCGGCCCTGGCGACGTTCGGCTTCGCCATCCTCACCGGCTGCGAGTTCATCTGGATCTGGGACCGGATGAACACGATCTTCAAGTTCTACCTCGAGGCCTGGTTCCTCTTCGCGCTGGCCGCCTCGGTGGTGCTGCACGACCTCTTCTTCGCTGGTTCCTCGTTCACGGCGCCTCACGGCGCCGAGGGGATCGCCTCCGCCAAGTCTCCGGCTGGTTCCTCGTTCACGGCGCCTCACGGCGCCGAGGGGATCGCCTCCGCCAAGTCTCCG